>ERZ780223.2686-NODE-2686-length-14640-cov-6.663284_pt1 | contig 14640 bp, 17 predicted proteins | sample MGYA00511016_ERZ780223 | MGnify/ENA primary metagenome ERZ780223 (study PRJEB29588, sample SAMEA2159032) | human gut metagenome | biome: human gut; feature: human-associated habitat; material: faeces | place: Denmark | collected 2008/2010 ... | reverse complement strand
AAAAAAACCCCCGCCATTGCGGGTTAAAAACTTTTCTAGGAATTAGGAATAGGAATTAATCGTCTCTCTTTATTATTTAAACGGAATTAAAATTTTCTCTTGTTCTCTTAATATCTCTCGTGTTTATCTAATGTTTACATATATATAAAGTATATATAAAATATCTATTTTCACTCTTTTGATTTTTTGTTACATTTATTTACAAAAAGAAGAGAGGATTGTCACCTCTCTTTTTACTATCATTTTAGGAAACTTATTTCAATGCAAAAGTCATATCTGCTTCTACACAAACTTTCCCATCTACTTTACCCACACCGTGAGCCTTGCAGATTGGGCCTTTAACTTTTGTAAGTTCAACTTCCATATCAAATCTATCGCCAGGTCTTACGATATTTTTGAATCTCACACCATCTACACCTGCATATAATGTTAATTTACCAGCAAATTCAGGCATTGTCATCAAGATTGGAGCTGAACACTGAGCCATCGCTTCAAGCTGTAATACTCCCGGCATAATAGGATTTCCAGGGAAGTGTCCTTGGAAAAATGCTTCATTCATAGTTAAATTTTTATACCCTTTAGCATATTTTCCTGATACGCATTCCGTAATTCTATCTACAAGTAGAAACGGATATCTGTGCGGTATCATTTCCATAATTTGCAGAGTATCAAAACTTAAAACTTCTTTTGTTTCTTCTGACATTTTTATCTCCTTATATTTCTATCAATTTATCTTTTAACATTTTTGCTACTTTTACATGAACAGCATGTCCGGCTTCTTTTGCAAGAATCTGGCAGCGCATATTCAAAGGATTAACTCCTGTCAAATATAAATCGCCAACCAAATCCAGGATTTTATGTTTGATTTGCTCATTTTCAGAACGCAATTCAGTAGTATAACCGCCATCATCTGTAAATCCTACAGTATTTTCTTCAGTTACGCCTTGTGCGAATCCTAACATTTGATATTTTTTCAAATCTCTATAAAAACCAAATGTTCTAGCTTCTATAATTTCATCCTTATTCTTTGGATTATAATTCACAAATCTTCTTGTACAATCCGGATGGTCATAATTTACTGCATAAGAAATAAATAAGCTATCACTTGGCAAAATTACAAGACTAGTTTTACCATTTAAATAGTAAACCGGTTCTGAAACCGTATAATATTTTTCTTTTGAGAAAAATGATTTATCTGTACCTACAGATTTTATAGCTTCAACCCAGCCTTTTGAACTACCATCAAGAATAGGAACTTCTTCTTCTGTCATACAAATATCTACAGAATCTACATGACAAAATGCTAAAGCTGCAGATAAATGTTCAGTAAGCATTGCTCTTGCTTTTTTAGTTCCCATAACAACACAGTGATCAGTAGATATTACATTATCCACACTCGCAGTAAATGAATCTTTGTCTTTTACAAAATATCTTATCTGACCTGAATTAGACGGGAACAATGTAACTTCGCACGGTTTATTTTTCATTAAACCGTTACCTGATATTTTTATTTCTTTTTTTAACGTAACCATTCTAATGCCTATTCAACCTCTTGATGTGCTTCTTCGAATGATTTTAAAATCGGTTCAAATTTTCTAAATTTCGCAAATATTTCCTGTGCATCTTTCATAGTTTTCAATTGCTTAATAAAATCTTTTCTAGGAACAGCAGGAATACCTACAATAATTGATTTTGCAGGGAATGATTTTGTTACTCCAGCTTTTGCAGTAATAATAGTATCAGAACCAATTTCAATATGATCAGCCAAACCTGCTTGACCGGCTATTACAACTCTATCGCCAATCACACAGCTACCAGCAATACCGACTTGAGATACGATTAAACAACCTTTTCCGATACGGCAGTTATGACCAATCATAACAAGGTCATCTATTTTTGTATTATCACCAATTACTGTATTTTCAATTGTACCCCTGTCAATAGCAGTATTTGCACCAATTTCAACATTATTGCCAATTACAACAGAACCAATTGAAGGAATTTTGAAAATAACTTGCTCTACATCCCCTTCTTTAATTTCTCCTTCTTTTCTTGCATTTTCAATATTATTAGGATTTTCAGTTACAAAACTAAATCCATCTGCACCTAGAGAAACACCGTGTTGTAAAATTACATCATTACCGATTTGAACTCTATCCCCAATATTTACACCAGGGTGGAAGAAACAATTATTACCAATTTTTACATTACTTCCAACGTATGAATTAGCTAAAATCTTTGTATTATCCCCGATAACAGCATTTGGAGAAACCACTACATTTGGCCCAATACAAACATTTTGACCTAATTTTGCTGAAGGATCAACAACTGCTGATGGGTGAATATCCTTATTCACTACAGGAGGAACATAGAATAAATTCAATAATTTCATCATAGCAAGTCTTGGTCTTTCAACCTCAATAGTAGTGAAACCATCAATTTGTACACCTAGTGGAACTAATGCAGCTTTTGCTTTAGATTTAGCTAGATTCGCAATTTCTTCTTCTCCTAGTGCTAACGCTAAAGTATTTTCATCACACAACAAAGGTGGTGCAATTTGTGTAATACTTGGGCTTGCCACTTTTGTTAGCATACCGCCTACAATTTGTGTAATTTCATCTACTGTAAATGATCTCATTTTTATCTCCTTATAATAAATATTTTCTAAGAATTTTTCATTTTATTAATTGTATTCGTTGTAGATTTACCTTCTACAAATTTTATAAATTCAACTCTTATATTATTTTTCTTCATAACATCCGCTTCCGGCAATGTTTCCATAGTATAGTCTGCCCCTTTTGTATAAACATCAGGCTTGATTTCGTCTAACAAATCTCGCGGACTATCTTCATCAAAGAAAACAACATAATCAACACAAGCTAACGCGCACAAAACTTCTGCTCTATCCTGTTCATTGTTAATTGGCCTTGTGGGGCCTTTTATACTTCTAACAGAGTTATCTGAATTCAAAAGTACAATTGAATAATCTGCAAATGACTTTGTTTTTTGCAAATATCTTACATGTCCAACATGCAAAATATCAAAACATCCATTCGTAGCAACAACAGTTTTTCCACTCTGATGCAATTTCTGTATAAAATCAGCTACATTTTCTCTGCTAAGAAGTTGTCCCATAAATATACCCTCTAACTATTTGATTATACATAAAAAGAGCCAAAAAATCCCCAAATTTAACAAAAAGTAATAAAAAGCACGATTCTCAAAAAGAATCGCACTTCTTATTATTCTAAATAACAATACTACACATCCATAGAAAATTTACGTTCAGTTGATACTTTTGTTTCCGGATTTACAAAACCTTTCAATGATTTAGGAATTTTCCTAAATACACGAGCCGTACGCTGATTATCTATGTTCGCAAGGCTTAATCTTTCTTTTACCAGAGTTGCTGCCATTTGACTAGTAGGCTTATTAAACTTTTGCTCTGTACACCCCGTAGCCCAAGGAGTAATTATCAATTTTGAAATATCCAATTTTACTGAACCTCTTGAAATCAAAAAATAAAACCTATTAGTAAAGTTCCATTTCAATAACTTTTTTACATAACCTTACAGTATTTAAAGCAGCACCAATCCTAATATTATCAGCAACGCACCATAATGAAATACCATTATCAAAAGCTAAATTTTTTCTAATTCTGCCCACAAAAACAGGGTCCACACCAGAAGCATCCCGGGTTGTAGGATATTCAAAATTTTCAGGATTATCAAGAACTTCAATACCAAATGAATTTTTCATAATTTCACGAACTTCATCCGGAGTAACAGTTTTTTCAAATTCAATATCAACAGCTTCTGAATGCCCATTATATACAGGAACCCGAGCTGCAGTACATGAAATTTGCAAGTCTGCAGGAAGATGAAGAATTTTCTTTGTCTCATTTGCGACTTTCATTTCTTCTTTTGTATAACCATTATCACAGAACACATCAATTTGAGGAATTACATTAAATGAAATCGGTTTTTTAAACGCCTCATTATTAAAATCTTTTCCCTCAAGAGTTGCTTTGGTATTTTCGGTTAATTCATTAATTGCTTTTAAACCTGCACCAGAAACAGCTTGATATGTTGAAACAAGTAATCTTTTAATTCCAAATTTTTCATGCAAAGGTTTTAAAACAAGCATTAATTGAGAAGTAGAACAATTTGGATTTGCAATAATTCCTTTATGTTTTCTCAAATCTTCATCATTCACATAAGCAATAACTAAAGGAACATCTTCATCCATCCTAAAAGCTGAAGAATTGTCAATTAATACTCCACCACGTTTCACAATTTCAGGTGCAAATTTTTGAGAAGTAGAACCACCGGCAGAAGCCAATACAATATTAACACCGTCAAAACTTTCAGGGGTAGCTTCTTCCACTATGTATTCATTACCTTGAAATTGTATTTTTGTTCCTGCACTTTTTGCACTTGATAAAAATTTAATTGAACCAAAATCAACTTTCAATTCATCTATAATCTTTGTAATTTCTCTTCCTACAACACCTGTAGCACCTAAAATTGCAATATTTGCCTTTTGTTTCATGTTCAATAACTTCCTTTTTTATGTGTACAAATCAATGATACTACAATAATAACATCATTACAGTAATAAGTACTCAAAATTAAAATATCTTAATTATTATAAAAACTGATTACCTAATCTACTCCATTATGTTTTCCAAACCGTAGATAAAATCTTTATTATTATGGACATGTTTAATTGCCATTAAAACACCAGGCATATAACATTTTCTATCAGTTGAGTCATGACGGATTGACAGAGTCTGCCCGAAAGAACCAAATAAAACTTCTTGAGAAGCCATATAACCAGGCATTCTAACAGAATGAATTTGAATATCAGAATATGATGTCCCGCCCCTGGAACCTTCAATAGTTTCGGCTTCTACACAATTTCCACATTTAAAAGACTGCTTTGCTTCTGACATCATCAATGCCGTTTTAATCGCTGTACCTGATGGAGCGTCTTTTTTCTGGTTATGATGATATTCAATAATCTCAGCATTATCAAAATATTTTGCAGCCATTTTTGCAAATTGCATCATTAATACTGCACCAGTTGAAAAGTTAGGAGCAATAATGCAACCTGATTTATATTCTGAAGAAAGTTTTTGCAAATACGCAATTTCTTCATCTTTCAAACCTGTTGTTCCTATGACAATATTAATACCATTTTTCAAACAGTATTTCGCATTCTCATATATTGAAGCAGGCTGCGTAAAATCAACAAGAACATCTATTTCGCAATAACTTTTTGCTTCCTCAATTGTTTTATATCCATCTCCTTTTATATCAATTTTGGCAACAAGAGACATTAGAGAATCAGATTCTACAGCTTCACACACAGTTTTTCCCATTTTGCCATTAGCACCGCAAACAGCTACTTTTATCATAAATTTTCTCCTTTATCGTTTGGTTATAATAAATATTAGATTCTCCAAGTTCACATATTTTAGCCGGAATTGAAGAATCTAACATTTATAAGCTAATTAAAATTTTAGTTTAATAATCTCCAATTGATGAATCATCATCATCTTTCAGAGCTGACAAATCATCTTTACAATTTGCATCAAACTCTTCAGGCATCATATCATCATCTGGCCACACTGTATCACTATCATATCTTGCTGAAGCCAAATTTTCAGATGCAGATAAATCAGAACTTGTTAATACTGTTTCTGATAACACACAACCGGCCATATCACAGTCCGTAAAATTACAATATGTCATTTGTGCATAACTGCAATCTGCGCCTGTCAACAAACTTTCGGTAAAATCACATTCTATAACATGTGCTCTTGTAAAATCAACAGAAGTTAAATCTGCCCCTGTGAAATTCACTAATGCTAAACTACAATCTGCAAATGAACTTGAATTCAAATCAACATCTGAAAAATCTACTTCCCTCAATGTCATATTTGAAAAATCCACTTCGCTTAAATCAATATCATCTCTATCCCTTTTCCATTCATTAAATTTTTCGGGGTCACGTTCTAATAAAGATAATAATTCCTCTTTGGTATAGTCTAACATTCTTATCTCCTTAAATCTTAAATATATATCTATTATTCTACTAAATTCATTTGCATTGCAATCAACACAGCCTGGGTCCTATTAGCAACATTTAATTTTTTAAAAATACTGTTCATATGACTTTTTACAGTCACTTCACTCAATACAAGTTTTTGCGCAATGGATTTGTTGCTTTCTCCCTGCGTAACTAATAATAAAACATCTTTTTCCCTCTTAGTCAAGGAGTTAAAATTACTAACTTGATTAATTGTAACATTTTGAACAAAGTCAGCATTATTGGATGTTTTTTTGGTTCTTCTTAAAACCGCTTCAATCCTTGCCAGCAGATTTGGCAATATAAACGGTTTTACAATATAATCATCAGCTCCAATTTTCAATCCGGATACCATTTTTTGGTCTTCACCAACTGCAGTGACCATTATTACCGGCATATCTGCAGTTAGAGGATTTTTTCTTATTGCCTTCAAAGCATCCCAACCATTCATATTTGGCATCATTACATCAAGCAAAACAAGATCAAACTTCGGATTATTTTCTAAAAGTTTTAACGCTTGCACCCCGTCAGTAACACAGGTCAAATCATAACCATAAAAAGGAAGGACATCCTCTAAATATTTTGGATTATCATCAACTAATAAAATCTTAGTTAATTCAGGCATATACAACACCTTATTCTAGTTAAACTATCTGATATTTTAAAGCTTTTAATGCAGCTTGAAGTCTATCATCGACTTCTAATTTTTGCAAAATACTTGCTACATGCGCTTTTGTTGTATTAACACTGATAACAAGATGCTGCGCAATCTCCATATTGCTATATCCTTCGGTCATCAGTTTTAAAATTTGAGCTTCGCGAGCAGTCAAATCATAGTTTTTATAAGTAGTTTCACTTTCTTTTACTTTTGAATTTGTTGTTGCCTGTAAAACAATATGAGCAATACTTGGATCAAACCACGCAGCCCCGTCAGCTACTGATTGCACAACATTAACAAGTCTTTGCAAATTTATTTCTTTTGAACAATATGCATTTGCTCCTGCTTTTAAGCTGTTCAAAACTTCTTTTTCATCATTATGCGATGTTAAAATAATAATTTTAGCGTCTTTATTAATTGAGTGAATAGCTTTTGTTGCCTCAATACCATTCATATTAGGAAGACCAAGATCCATAATTACAATATCAACTGAATTATTCTTGAATATATCCAGAGCTTCTTCGGCTGAAGATGCTTCATGAATAACATCAATATAGTCAACATCTTCAAATGTAGTTTTTAGACCAAAACGTGTCAACTCATGGTCTTCTACAATTAATAAGTTCTTCTTCATATACTCAATTCCTCTTTTGCCAAATTGTAATCAGGATTCAGGTTCAAACTTTTTTTAAAATTCTTATGAGCTTCAGCTGTCAAACCTTTATTTTTAAGCACAAGTCCTAAATAATAATAATATCTAAAATCTTTTTCGTCAATATGCTTTACAACCCCCAAAAAAGATAAAGCTCCATCATAATTTTCTTTATCAATCTCAATTCTTGCTAAATCAATCCAACCATCTCTAAATGCCGGATTTATCGCTATAGCTTTTTTCAAATAAGCAACTTCACGATCCTTTTCCAGTAGAGCCATTTGATAGTAAGCTTCATAGGCATTTGAACTTACTTTCAAAACTTTTGAATATATATCTTTTGCTTTTTTAAGATTATTTAGTTTCTGATAAGTTTGAGCAAGCTTTATATCAGAACTACATGACCTATCTTTGCCTGAAGCCTTTTTATAATAATTTGCAGCAAGCTTATAATCCTTATTTCTGAATGCTATATCACCTAACACCGTCAATGCCATAACATTGGAGTGGTCAATATCCACAGATTTTAAAGCATAATCTTGAGCTTTTTCAAACTCTTTCATATCTAAATAAACCTGCGCAGTTAATGCATAGACATCTTTATTTATATTCTTTTTACCTGAAATTGACGATTGCAAAACCCTAATAGCTTTATTTAATTCTCCTTCGTCATAATAATAATATGCAAGGTAATATTTCTTCCAGTAATCATTTTTTGCAGCTTTATACAAAATATACTGCTGCGAAGAGTGCAATTCTTTGTCAAAAATAACTGTGTTAATTACCTTTGAATCCAAATCACTTAAATACTTCAAACCATCCTGCGGCTTATCGGATTGAGCATAAATTTCTGCTCGAAGTCTTTTATAATTAATATTTTTTGGATTTTTTGAAATCGCTTCATCTATGGATTTTTGAGCCTGTTTAATATCTCCGTTTTTCAGACTTCCAAAAGCTACAAGATAATTTGCATAATCAGATTCCATCAATAATGTAGTCTGCTTTAACAATTCACCTGTCGCTTCCTGACTCTGATCATTATACATAATATTTGCATAAATTTCGGCCAGATAAATTTGATCTTTGTGAGTCAAAGTATAATTCGGGAAATAAAAATTCTTTACATCTTCTTCCAACAAAGATGAAACCGAATTATCTGCAATCTTTGAAATAGCAAGTTCTGCCAGACTAAAAAATCCAATAGAAGCCATCTCTTTAGATAAACGCATATAGATATAATCATTTGGCATAACATTGTCTATTAGTATTTGAAAATCCCGATATGATGAACGAACATTGCTCTGCATAAATTTTTCCATCGCAATGGTATACTGATTCTTTATTGAATTTTTAGTTAATGACATTTTTTTTAAATCAAATGATGGTTGGTTTATTTCTTCTAAATAAGTAGACTGATTGTTTTCTAAAGGATTAATCAGCTCAATACCATTCATATCAAAACCAAAAGCAAAATTCATTCCTAAAGAGGCAAGAAGCAATGATACAGTAATACAATTTTTAACTTTCATTGTTTCCCCCTTTTCCATCAATATCTCCCAAGTAATATCCGTTAAACATTTCAACAGCTTTTTGTTGAACTTCATTTCTTGATTCAGCTGTAACAAAACGGTATATAGACATTAAATCATACTGTTTCAAAAATTCTTCATCCAGAGGTTCCATTTTGCCGTTAGATTCAGATAGGAAAACTTTAATAATTTTATTTGACGGAATTGATAAAAATGTATCCACAAGATTTTTATCAAAATGTGAACCTGCACCTTTTAATAATATATCAAGAACATTAGCAATAGGCATCTTATCACGGTAATGCCTTTTTGACGTAATAGCATCAAATACATCTGCAACTGCCAAAATTCTACCTCCAAGGGTAATTTCTTCTCCTTTCAGGTGTCTGTAATATCCCGTACCATCCCATTTTTCATGATGAGAACAGGCCATTTCTGTTATAATCCTAAAATCAGGAGACATGTAAATTTTGTTCAAAATATTGTGAGTAATCCTTACATGTTCTTGAATATGTTTATACTCTTCCTCTGTAAGCTTGCCTTCTTTCTGCAATACAGAATCTCTTATTCCAATTTTGCCTATATCATGCAAAATTGCAGCTTTTTCCAACAAACTTCTATCTTTAGCCTCCATACCAATAGCTTCGGCTAAAAGTGTTGAGTACATACGAACACGCGTAGAATGACCTGCGGTAATTTTATCCCTTGCATCAATTGAGGTTGCCAGTGTATCGATGAAACTTTCAAACAAAACTTTTTGTTCGTGATACATCTGCAACTGCTGGTCAAATAATTGTGCATTTTCAAGTGCAATACTTGCACTTCCGCCAATTGCAATTAACAAATCTTCGTCATTTTTAGTAAATACACCATCAATTTTATTTAAAACCTGAAATGCACCTATTATCTCTCTATTATTGTTCATAATAGGCATACACAAAATTGTTTTTGTCCGATAACCGGTTTTTATATCAACTTCAGGATTGAATCTTGGATCATCATAGGCTTCTACAATATTTAATGTTTCACCGGTTTTAACAACATAACCGGCAAGCCCTTTATCTGCAGGGAACCTTATTTCATGGCTTGCATCAACCCCTAAAGCAACTTTAGACCACAACTCATCAGTATCTTTATCCCATAAAAAAACCGTACATCTGTCTGCCTGAATTGCATTTTTTGTTTCTTCTGCTATAACCCTCAACAACTCATCAATATCAGTCAACGCTGTAATTGAACGGCTTATTTTTACAAGAGAAACCAGAGGATCACTCTTTGTAGGAAGAGAATAATCCATTCCGTTTTGCAGCTGTTTTATTCGTGTATTTATAGTACCAGACAGAGAAAATTTATCTTCTTCAACAGAAAGTTTTAAAGCATTATTGTAATGAATAATTGCAACATCTTTATTATTCTCAGCAAAATTAATATTTCCAAGTATTAATTCATTTATCAACTGCGCAGAAATATTTGCAGAACGTGAAGCCATAAATGAGGCATCCTGAATTAATGCAAGACTACTTTCAAAATCAACTTTATGCTCTGAATAATTTAAAAAAGCCAAAAGACTCAAGCATATAGAAATACCTGCAGACAAATCCTTATTTTTAAATATTTCATATGATTTTTTTATCAAATTTTCAGCTTCAGGATATTTCTTTTCATCAATAAGACTTAACCCCTGATAAATCAAATTTTCAGCTTTTTCTGCTTTTATACTACTCTCTGTCATAAATATAATATCCTTTTCATATATTGTACAATAATTTCTCAATTATTTCAAAATATATTTACATTTTGTAGTTTACGACAAAATAATGTACTTGTACGATGAAAAAATACAAAAAAATGATACATTAAAATATGTATAAGGATTTAAAGAGGTAACAAAATGGCTGATACAAGAAAAACATTAAAATGTCCTGCTTGTGGCAAAGATATGGAAAAAGTTTTCATTCCAACACAGGGAATAAACCTTGATATTTGCACAAACGGTTGCGGCGGAATATATTTTGACAACAGAGAATTTAAAGATTTTGACGAAAAAGATGAAGACATTTCTGTAATATTAGCAAAAATCGAAAACAAAACATTTGCAGCAGTTGATACAACAGCAGAAAGATACTGCCCGAACTGTGGAGCAAAAATGGTTAAAAACAGCTCAAGCATAAACAATAACATTGAAGTCGACGATTGCTACAACTGCGGCGGGAAATTCCTTGACAGAGAAGAACTTGTAAAAATCAGAGCAGAATACGATACAGAAGAAGAAAGAAGCGAAGATGTATTAAGACAGGTATACAAAACTGTAGGTCAGGATCTTGCAGAATTAGACCAGAAATATGCTCTATCCAAAACCGACAGAACTATACTACAAAAAGTATTTTATAAAATAATCGGACAATAAATATCTTCTAAAACTTTTTCAAGTTCCATATAATATCCGGATTTTAAAAGGTAATAAAAACGTCTGCAAGTTACAGGGGCTAAGTCATGTACCGCGTCAGCATCAAGATAAAGCCCCTCTACAAGCCTTGCAAACAATTCTGTTGGCCGCAAATAATATTTTTTCAGTTTATTTATTTTTGAAGAAATTCTTCTTTGTTTTTTCTGGCAGGATTTTAATCGAATATAAGCCGCAAATTCAGGCGACATATCGCAAAAATCACGTTCAATAGTGTCAATTGAAAAAATCTCTGTCTTTTTAAACCACATGCCAGAAACCAGCTTAATTCTATCATACTTTAACAAATATTTAGCCTTTGATTTTTTTATATACCTGTCAAACTCCTTAAATTTCTTTGAGCGCATAAATTTAGGATAACGTGATTTAATAATTTTTTCATAATCACAGATCTTATCTTTTATCAAATTTTTATGATACTCAAGCTTTTCACATTTTGATTGATAATCTACAAAATTTGTAACCTTTAAAAGCTCTTTTGCATATATGTTAGTCGCAGAATCATCAAAAATTACACTCAAATTCCCGCCGGTTTTCATCATATCAGGCTCCAATTTTGAATGAATATAATGTGCAAACTCATGCAGTAACGTCGGTACAATTCTTACTTCCGGAATATTTTTCGAAATATCTATACGATTATTCATGTAAAAGCCCTGATGCCCACGCGCCTTTGTAGATGTATAAACTTCCAGACCAAGACTTTTAAAATACGCAATTAAAACTTTTTCATTTAAAATCATAATCTAATTATATTACACAAACGCGCGCGCTGCAAAAATTTGCAGCGCGCGTTATCTAATGTTTAATATTCATTAATCTTCTTTTTCAAATTGATCTTTACCAACCCCGCATAGTGGGCAAACATAATCTTCTGGAAGATTTTCAAATGTTACATTGTCATTTTCTGCCGGATCATATACATAACCGCAAACTGTGCATACCCATTTTTCCATAATTAATCATTTTCCTTTCTATTTTTTTTACATTCACTACATATACCATGAAATACTATATCATGACTTGTCACTTCAAAACCTGTAGCCTCCCGGGTATTTTTTATTAATTCCGGAGCTACGCCTGATGGGATATCAAAAACCCGCTTACATTTTTCACAAATAAAATGATAATGTTCATATGTATTGTGATCAAAATGAGCAGAAACTTCTAAACCATCAATTTTTTTTATCATTCCAGCTTCAGCCAGTTGATTCAAATTTCTATAAAGAGTAGTTATACCGACATTAGAATTTTCTTGTTTTAAAAATTCCAACAAAGCTTCTGCTGTCGGGTGAATCGGATTATGTTTTAATACGTCAAGTATTTTTTCTCTTTGTTTTGAATAATTCATCTAACCTCACTAAAGTGATAACTATTATCATTTTATACAGTTTAAACAAATTTGTCAACTATTTTGAATTATTTTTTACTAAAGATTCCTCCAGCTGTTTTTCTATATCTTTTTTAACCTGATATTCAGGACTAAAATGTCTAACAATAAGCATTATTGCAGGAACAGCTACACCTAGAGCGCCTATACAAGCTCCTATATTTTTTATTACAGCTGTTCTTTTTAATTTTCTAACTGAAGCAAAAAATCCATCCAGAGATTCGCCTGAACTTTCATACTGATTTAGAAGTTTTTCCATTTTTTGAGCAACTCCTCTTAAGTTATTTAAATCTATATACTTTCTTGTATCTACTTTTTCAGAACCTTTTGCCATCTCTATGATATCTGATTTTTTTGCCATTTCTATAACAAGATTCTTAGCTTCCTGACTTGGAGTATTAGCCGATTTCACTGCAAATTTATATATATCAACATCAGACTTATCTGCAGCCTTAAATGCTTCTAAATGAGATTTAATAGTTCCATTTTTAAACGCATCCTTAAACTGCTCTGATTCAATAATTCTAGCATCTAAGTCAATGGATTTGTTATGTTTTTTCTCGGCATTTAATTCCAGAGCCTTAGAAATCAATGGCCCTGCAAAATACATAAATGCCCAAAAACTGCCCTCTTTTATAACATACCCGAAAAAGTCTTGAGGATTTCTCGCATGGGAAAGTCTTTCTCCGGTAATCGCACCGTCAACAAGCATTAGATTTCTAACAGGGTCAAATATAAAATTCTCTACTCCTCCGGTAAAGGTTACATTTTTATTATTTTTCTTATCATCATGAACCTGCGAAAATGCCGCTGAAAATGGGATATTTTGTGGATTTTTATCCTTAAATGAAATGTGCTTATGTTTTTGTTTCTCAAAATAATCTTTTTTAATCTGATTTTCTGTATATTTGTGTCTAAATTTTGTTAAACCTAGATAACTTAATGTCGTTGCTAATGATGCTGCTGCAAACTTAGCAACTGTAAGCATTTTAAAAGTTTTTTGATGAGAGGCTACCTGTTCAAGACTTGATTTTATCGCCTCTGTTGGAGCAAACTCCTGTGCAGCTTTCAATATCTCAGAATTTTTCAATATTCTTGCGTCAACTTTTGAATCAAGTTTAGCCGGAGTGTACAAAAGTTTTTCAAATATTTTATTAAAAACAGGAAGTCCGCCAAGCCAGATTGCCTGAGTTCCGAACTCGTCTATAAATCTATCTTTTCCCTCTACTGCGTCCCCTGACATATATGAAGCTGCTGTTAAACCGCAACTGTTTGCAACATCTTTTATTGCTAAAGGAACTAGTGAACTATTGTTTCCTAATGTGGAGTATACTGTACTTGCTGTAATTTTTGCTATCATTTTCCTTTATCCTTATACAAAGTGTACAAAACACTTTGTCTCAACTTGTGTATTACAAGCCCCAAATTAAATTCATTAATTTCACGATTGGAGCATTCGCTTTAACAGTTGAGCTTCGTCGAATATTCTTATTGTTAATCATGTAAACCTTCACCTTTATTTTAAATTTGCGGAAAAATATTAATTGCCTTTTTTACAATTTATTTTTACCTTTTGTAACAAAAAAACAAGACCTATAATGATCTTGTTTTAAAACTTTATGTCCAACACAACAGATACCCTGTTCTTAAAACAAGACTTCAAAACAATATCTGCTACGTCGGATTTGTAATAACATATTCAATTCCTTATATAATTACAACACAGATGCTAACATGAATATTTAATAAAATCAATATTAAAAACTCTATATCAAGATATGTATACCAAAATTATTTGGCAGCTCATAATCATACTTAAATTTACAATATGCACCAAAAAGAAAATATTGTATA
>ERZ780223.2684-NODE-2684-length-14642-cov-7.397614_pt1 | contig 14642 bp, 14 predicted proteins | sample MGYA00511016_ERZ780223 | MGnify/ENA primary metagenome ERZ780223 (study PRJEB29588, sample SAMEA2159032) | human gut metagenome | biome: human gut; feature: human-associated habitat; material: faeces | place: Denmark | collected 2008/2010 ... | reverse complement strand
AGAAAAATGTAAAAGACACTAGTTCACCCAAACCCAACGGATTACTAGTGTCTTTACATTAGTTAAATTCAGAGGAACCACTGTATCCAGTAGTCTTTCTGTATGATTATTAAACAATTGATATATTTAAAAGTCAAGGCTAAATCTATCTAAATCAATGAAAATAAGTCGTTTTAGATGAAGTAGGAACAATCGCAACAAATTTACGGGAATTAAAAATGATATCTGTTTGTGTTCTTTACAGATCCTTCAATTTTTTTGTAGGAGAAGATGATGTATATATATTGATGTTGCCATGATTTTAATGGCACTAGTAGAAATACTAAGAATTACATTGATTATCATAGAAAAATGTAAAAGACACTCGTTCGTGTAAATGAGTGTCTTTAATGTATTACTTTAATCCAAATAATGTTTCGATACAAGAATCATCCATTACACGATCTGTTGGTGGCATGTTGGCGTGTTCTAGTAGTGAGTCTACGTGGTCCTTGATGGTTACGTCTACAAGTTTATTGACATCGATTCCTCTGAGCTCAAAGAATAAGAACGGGTTTTCGTCAAGTTTAGTTCCAATTCCGTAGAGTACGGCAGCAACGTGCTTGCACATTAAGGCCCAGTCGGGGCAGCTGCAGTTGAAGCTGATTTCTCTTTGGCTTGGGAAGAGTCCGTTTTCGGATAGGAATATTTCTTTTAAACTTTCTGGGAATTGTCCGTTCACAAGTTCTTGTAAGTTTTGGATTTGTGAACTACATTTTTCAATGATGTCTTCACAAATTTCTTCTTTTAGTGGACTGATATTGATTTCTACTTTGTATGGTGTTTTTCTTGTTCCTTGTACACGTGCTTTTACTTTACCCTTAACAATTTGTAAGTCCACAACAGCACCGGAACGAACATATCTTTTTCCTCGTTCGATGCGACTGGCATAATCGGCATATTGTTCGATATTTTTACACCAGGCCATGCCCCACCAGCTTTTTGCGATTTGCCTTCCGTCCACAATAATGGGATGCATTTCTTTTCCTTTGTTTTTTGCGTTTTTAACACTTTCTTGTGCTTTTTTTTGTAATTCTTCTACGCTCATTTGCGAATATTGCATGCTTGCTGTCCAATATTTTGCCATAATCTACACATCCAATCTTAATAAATCCATTAGTTCGTTTGTATCGAGTTCAGTAATCCATTTTTCTTGGCTAGAGGCAAGAATGGAATTTGCGAGTTCTTGTTTAGACTCAATTAATTTATCAATTTTTTCTTCAATAGTTCCATTTGAAACAAGTTTATGAACAAAAACTTCTTTTGTTTGTCCAATACGATATGCACGATCACTCGCTTGATTTTCTACGGCTGGGTTCCACCAACGGTCAAAGTGAATGACGTGGTTGGCAGCTGTTAGATTGAGTCCGGTTCCGGCTGCTTTTAACGATAATACGATATATGGAACGTATGTGTTTTCGTCATTAAATTTTTCAACGATTTCAGTACGCTTTTTAGCTGGAATACCACCATGAATAATATATCCCTTCTTATGGAAAATAGATTCTAGGTATTGAGATAGGGGTTCGCACATTTCTTTATATTGTGTAAATACCAATACTCTTTCCCTTTTCTCATAGATGGTTTCACACAACTCTTTCAACATCGCATATTTTCCACTGTCCTTTGGATTGTAGTTGGTATCATGAATAAATTGGTCTGGGTGATTACAGATTTGTTTCAATTTCGTCAATAACGCAATCACAATACCTCTTCTTTGAAGTCCAGTGGATTCCAATATTTTTTGTTCTGCTTTATCAACTTCCTTGCGATACAAAACGACTTGTCGTTTGGACAAATCCACATGTTCTGTGATTTCCATTTTGTCTGGTAAATCTGAAATGATTGTTTTATCTGTTTTTAGACGTCTTAAAATGAATGGGGAAACCATCATTTTTAATTTTGTCATATATTCAGGATAGGCTTGTACTTTCTTTGCGTATTCCTTAAATTCAGATGCACTACCTAATAATCCTTTATTTAAGAAGTCAAATAGTGACCATAAATTGGATAGGTCATTTTCAATCGGTGTACCTGTCATTGCGATGCGCATATGGCTGGGAATCTTTTTAATAGCACGTGTTTGTTTGGTTGCCGGATTTTTAATGGCTTGTGCCTCATCTAAAATCAAACAGTCCCATACTCTTTCTTGTAAAAATACATTGCGTAATGCCATCCCATAGGTTGTTATAGTGATAAATGTGTCTTCATGTAAAATATTGTTTTTTCCGTGAAGGATATAATATGGCATTTTAGGTGCAAAGCGATCTATTTCTTTTGACCAGTTTCCCAGTAGGGATGCAGGAACAATCAATAATACATGTCCATCTTTCTTTTTTTCATACATCTTCTCTAAAAAAGAAATGACTTGAAGTGTTTTTCCTAGACCCATATCGTCGGCAAGGCATGCGCCAAAGCCTAAATCATTCATTTGATTTAACCAATTGTATCCACTCTTTTGATAAGGGCGTAGTGTTGCGTTTAAATATTTTGGTTGAGCTTTGCTTTTGATTTTTGAAGGATTCTTCAATTTGCCTAAAATATCCCTTAGCCATTTTCCATTTGATATTTGTATACCCATATCGACATCAATATCATCGTCATTGGACATATATGTTTTTGTCAAAGCTTCCTTTAAAGTAATAGTTCCATCATATTGTTCCATTTGTTCAAGAAGTTGTTGAAGCTTGTTATGATTAATTTCTACCCATTGACCTTTAAGCCATGCAAGGCCTTCTTCCATTTTTAAAAGTTCACTAATTTCTTTCTTTGTAAGGGCATGACCATTAACAATTAGAGATGGTTGTAAGGATAGTATGGAGTCAAATCCAAACATGGATGGTTTGGTATCTCCAATATTCACATTGATTTTTACAGAAGAATACTTTTTCTTCCACCAATTTGGTACTCTACACTTAATGCCACAAGCCTCAATGTCAGGCACACTCTTTAATAGGGAATAGGCTTCTTTACTTGTCAATTTGATGGGATGAAATAAATCACCTGTTTCCATATATTGGGCAATCAAAGTATTCTTTTGAGCTACTACATTTAGGCAAGATAATAAATTTAATAATTGTTCTTGATCATTTTTATATTCGACGAGTGCATGCTTAAGTGGCATATGAACAATTCGATTTTCTTTGTCTTTTGTGGCATACGTCGCTAAAAACGCAAACGGAAAGTCTATATCTTCTTCGTTTTCGACTAAGTGAAAATAGATTCGTTTTGCGACTTTTAAATCTTGGGATTTTTCCTGAAGATACATTTGAACTGTACCCTTGTATGATTTCATGTCCCACCTAAACTGAGAATTTAAGTGCTGAAATATATTTTGAATCCACTTTTCATCAATGAATTCAGTACCAATCGCAAAAGGAATAATAGACATTAAATATTCTAAATCTTCGCTTGATGCTTCTACTTTAGTATCTTCTCTAGCTACTTCTAGTTCAGGACGATTACTTAAAAGCTCAATGAATTTCAATGATAGTTGATACAAATAAAAAGCACTAGGCGTCAATCCCTTTAGATTGTTTTCAAACCCTAATTCATAGAGTGCCAAATATTTGTCTTTTTTGAATGATTCAGCCCATTTTGAAGTATTCTCTTCTTTTGTTTCATCAATATGAAATCCGTTCTTGGTAAATATAAAATTAATTTTTTCCATACACTGTTTGTCCTTCGTCTTATTGCCTTTATATATTTTAGCATATACATAATTGATAAACATATCAATAATGCTTTAAATGAAGGAAAAATGTTTTTTAGAAATCTTTGCGATTTAATAATGTTTTCACATTGGACATTTATAATAGGAATTGGCTACTGGATGTAGTAACGTCTACCTTTGGAATTAAAAATGATATCTGCTTGCGTTCTCGCAAGATCCTTCAATTTTTTTGTAAGAGGAGGAGATGTCTATGTATATATATCTATATATTGATGTTGCCATGGTATTATTGTCACTAGTAGAAATACTAAGAATCACATTGATTATCATAGAAAAATGTAAAAGACACTAGTTCCCGTAAGCGCAATGGATTACTAGTGTCTTTTGACATAAAATAATTTAGAGTGACCACTGTATCCAGTAGTCTTTCTGTATGTATATTAAATAATCGATATATTTAAATGTCAAGGCTAACTCTATCTAAATCAATGAAAATAAGTCGTTTTAGATGAAATAGGAACAATCGTATTGGAATTCATAATGTTTTCACATTGGACCTTTATAATGGAAATTGGCTATTGGATATAGTACCAGGGTGGTACCTCTGAAATTAAAAGTAATTTAGCTTGAGTTCTCGGCTCGATTCCGATTATTGTAGGAGGTTGTCATATGTACATTTATCTTTATGTTGACGTTGCCATGTGTTTAATGGCTTTAGTGCAAATACTACGACTTACGTTAATGATTATCGAAAAATACAAAAGACACTAGTCCACCTTTCCCGCAAAGAAGTTAAACTAGTGCCTTAGCATTAGAATGATTTCAGAGCAACCACTGTATCCAGTAGCTTTTCTCTATTTGTATTATACCGATAAAGGAATGGTTATGCAAATGATATAGAGTTTGTTAATTAATGAAGAAAATAATTATCTGGATCGTTTAAATAAAGAAAGATTGGAGTACATATGAAATAATTAAGTTTGTGAATGGAAATTTAGAATTAGATTTTACTGCATCACTGGATAAAGATACTGTGTGGTTAACTCAAAAATAAATGGCGGAACTATTTGACATTAAGTCACAAGTGATAACTAGACATCTAAAAAACATATATAATGATGAAGAACTATTCAAAGAAGCAACTTGTTCCAAAATGGAACAAGTTCAAATTGAAGGCAACCGTAAAATGGATTTTTATAATGCAATCTAAGAACACTCGTGACTTTAGTCGTGAGATGAATTAGATGAAATTAGCTCAGTTGCAAAAAATGCAACTCAACTAAAGCGTAATGATCCACGTACTAGAAAAGATAGAATTTCAAATGTAGAAATCAATTACTACAATCTAGATGTAATTATCTCTGTTGGATATCGTGTAAAATCACGAAACGACATTACTTTCATAAATGTACAACCTTAATTTTAAAAGATTACATGATCAAGGGTTATATGGTGAATCAAAAACGTTTAAATGTTTTAGCTGTCCTACAAATATACTAGCATCAAATAATTACAAGACATATACAAAATATTTTTAAAACAGAAGAATTAGATAAAAATTCAGTATGCTCATATTTTGAGCATACTGCTTCTGATGGAAAATATATAAAATACAATACTATAACTTAGATATGATCATTTCTGTTGGTTATAGATTGAATTCTAAAAAAGTAACTTCATTTAGGCGATGTGCAACTTCAATTTTAAGAAATTACATGATTAATGGTTATACAGTGAATCAAATTCGAGATATTTTACCTATCCTATAAATATGTTAACATCAGTTGTTGGATCGTGATGAAAAAATAATTCGTAAGCATATTAATAACATATTTAAAGATCGAGAAGTTGAAAAAGAGAACAACACGCAAAAAATGCGTGTTGTAGGAGTTAAGCAATCTGTTCCAAAATGGAACAAGTTCAAATGGAAGGTAGTCGTAAAATAACTCGTAAAATAGACTTTTACAATTTAGATGCGATTATTGCAGTTGACTATCGTGTGAATTCTAAAAAAGCAACTTCATTTAGACGATGGGCAACTTCCATTTTAAAAGATTTCATGATTAAAGGCTATGCAGTGAATCGAAAACGTTTAGATGTTTTAAATAAAACAATCGCGATTCAATCTAGAATGTTAGCTTCGACTCTTAATATTGAAGAAAAAGAAGTGTTGAATGTTGTTGAAGCCTATTCTAATGCATTAACTCTTTTAGATGATTATGATCATGGATGTGTTTCTAAAACAAAAGGTAAAAATTCAATTTATCAGTTGACTTATGAAGAGTGCAGAATTCTAATTGATTCAATGGGGTATGGTGGATTTTCTTCTGTATTTGGTGTTGAAAAGAACCAGGTAAATTAAATGGAATAATTGCAGCGGTATATCAAAATGTTTTTGAAACTGAATTGTATCCAAGTATTGAAGAAAAAGCTGCAAACCTACTTTACTTTTTAATCAAAGATCATCCTTTTGTAGATGGTGGTAAACGCATTGGTGCTTCTATTTTCCTAGAATTTTTAAATTGGATTACTATGGCTTGGATGCGAAGCATATTGCAGAAAAATAATATTGAATACAACAAGTCACCTGATAACCGGGTGACTTGTTTAATGTATATGAAATGTTTTTTAGAAATTTACGCGATTTAATAATGTTTTCACATTGAAGTTTTATAATTAGAAGTGCTACTGGATATAGTAACGGTGAACCCTCTGAATGAAAAGGATGATATCTTGAGTTCTCGATGATTCCGATTTTGCAGGAGGATGTGTTGTATGTATATTTATCTGTACATTGATGTTGCCATGTGTTTAATGGCACTAGTAGAAATACTAAGAATTACATTATTGATTATAGAAAAATGTAAAAGACACTAGTTCACCCAAACCCAACGGATTACTAGTGTCTTTTCACTAAATTAATTCAGAGGAACCACTGTATCCAGTAGTCTTTCTGTATCTGTATTATAGCTATAAATAGGGGATTATGCAAACCGATTGACAACAAGTCATAAATTCAGTAGAACAATCATTAGTTAGTCATCTATAACAAGGGATGATTTCTTTTATGGAATATGAGTTAGATGTATCTAACTGTGGAGGTATAATGAGAAAGATTCTATATATCATGATTGGATGCATATCATTAGGGTTAGGGATTATTGGTGTAATATTACCGATTCTTCCAACGGTTCCTTTTGTGTTGCTTGCAGCTTTTTGTTTTGCAAAATCAAGTGAAAGATTGGATAGTTGGTTTAAGAATACGAAGTTGTATAGAGAGAATAATATTAAGAATGGTATGACAAAACAAGTAAAGATTCGTATTATGTGTTCAGTAACTTTATTGATGAGTATTGGATTTATCATGATGGGATTAAAGGATATTGTGATTGGTAATATTGTTTTACTCATTGTTTGGATTTTTCATATGGTTTATTTTACATTTGGAGTAAGGACTGTATGAAACGGATTTTGAATTATTTATTGGCTATTAGTTTTATTCTTACAATCATGGCTCCAATCACGGGAATCATTGTTCATAAATTAGCTGCTACACTATTTTTAATACTTGCCTTGATTCATGTCTTTTTATATAGAAAGAGATTGGATTATAAGTATATTCTTATTATTGTATTAACTATATTATCCTTTGTTCTTGGAATACTAGGATTAATTATGGTTGAACATCCAATAATATTAATTCTTCATAGAACCGTGTCGATTGTATTAATAATCTTATTAGCTATTCATATATATATAAGTTTCATAGAAGACTTGCCGTTGCATAATGTGACGGCTTTTTTTAGTGATGTTCAGAATCATTGTTAACCAAAATAAAATGTTCGCATTATTGTTAACCTGAATAAAACGTTAGTATTATTGTTAACCTAGGGTGTAATTATCATCGTGTATAAATCGTGTTAATATCTAGATGTAAAAAAAAGATAGATTGTTTGGATCCATGAAAATTAATTTTCGCAATTATCTGAGTGAGGAGGGAATAGATGTTTTTTGATGAAAGAGTTGCATTGTTCAACGTTGAGGCTTCTTCTTCAAAAGAAGTAATTAAAATTGCAGCAGATGAATTATACAGACGTGGCATTGTAAAAAAGAATTTTTTCGAACATGTGATGTTGAGAGAAAAAGAATTTCCAACAGGACTGGCAACAGATAAATATGGAATAGCAATTCCACATACAGATTCAAAATATGTGAATCGTTCACAGATTGAATTTGTATCATTAAAATCACCAGTTAAGTTTAAAAATATGGGAAACGCGTCAGAAGATATAGAAGTAACTCATGTTTTTATGATTGCGATGAGTCAACCGCATGAACAGGCTGACACGCTAGCAAAATTAATGGGGTTGTTTTTAGACGAAGAATTGATGCAGAGAATGTATGAATGCTCTTCGAAAGAAGAGTATGAGAGTATTTTAAAAGAAAAGGGATTAATTTAATAGAGGAGAAAAACATGATTGAAACATTTATGAATATATTTATGAGCCTAGGCTCTTCAGTATTTATTCCAGCGATTATTATTATTTTAGGTTTGATTTTAAGAATGAAACCAGGCAAAGCAATTGTTGCAGGGTTAACAATTGGTATCGGATTTATTGGACTAAGTATGGTTACTGGATTGATGACAGATGCTTTAGGACCAGCAGTTAAATTGATGGTTGAAAAATATGGGTTGTCATTAAGTATTATGGATTTAGGTAGTGGAACAGCAGGACCTGTTGCATTTTCAACAACAATGGGAATTGTGATTATTCCAATTGCGTTTGCACTTAATGCTGTGTTGATTTATTTAGGGTTGACTAAAACTTTCAATGTTGACGTTTGGAATTTATGGCAACCAGCATTAATTGGAATTATGGTATGGGGAATTACAGATAGTTTTTTGATTGGTGTTCTTTCAATGATTCCAGCATTCTTGATTGAAATTATTTTAGCTGATTTAGCAACTCCATTTATGACTGATTTCTATGGCTTTCCTGGAATGACATGTACTCACATGATGGCTAATGCAGGATTGGTATTAGCAGTGCCATTAAATTGGTTGTTCGATAAAATTCCAGGGTTAAATAAAATTGAAGTAAATCCAGAAATTATTCAAGAAAAGTTTGGAGTAGTTGGAGATCCAATTGTGATTGGATTTGTGATTGGACTTGCCATTGGGGCATTGGCAGGATATGAAGTACCTGCAATGTTGACATTAGGAGTACAAATGGCAGCTGTACTGTAAGCGTCAAATAAAATAATGTAGTTAAATAAATAAAAAAGAATCAGTTGAACATTGCTAAAAAATGTTAGCTGATTCTTTTATTTACAGTTCTTTTGTACGAACTCGCTCCATGGTAGAAATTCGTCTATTATTTCTGGATTTTTGATCAGATCTTGGCTTGGAAGATATGTAAATATTGTTGTCAAATATTTATATGGATCCAGTCCATTTGCTTTTGCTGTTTCAATTATACTGTATGCATTCGCACTTGATTCTGCTCCTGATACACTTGCCGAGAACAACCAGTTCTTTCTTCCTGTAGTAAATGGCCGAATTACTCTTTCATCTAATGAGTTTGTCATTGGAATATATCCATCATATAAGTATTGTCTCAATCCTTCTTCATGATTTAAAACATATTTAAATGCTCTGCTCAGTTTTGCACTGGCTGTGGCATTTTGATTGGATTTGCACCATGAAAAGAAGTCATCTATTAATGGCTTTGACTTTAGCTGACGTATTTTGACCTTTTTATCAGGAGACAACGCTTCTATTTCTTTTTCTATTGCGAAGAGTTTCTTGATCTTATTCATCGCAATAATCGGAAGCGTATTTTCTGCATTTTCGAGATCATTTGGAAGACTGTCTCTGAACTTTCTTCTTGCATGTGCCCAGCAGTATGCATTGACACAGCCTTCGATATTGTTGTATCCGGAATATGCATCTGATATAACAGTTCCATGAAAACCGTTGAAGAATATCTGCGGATTATATCCGCATCTGTTTGGTGCATACACAAACAGTCGGATTGGATATGAACTCTCTTTGATGCTTGAATATACCCACATATAGGATTTCGTTGTTGCCTTTTTACCAGGTTCATTTAGAACTTGAACAGGTGTTTCATCGGCATGGGCATGTTTTGATTCAAGCAGGATTTCATGCATTCTGTCTGTCAGTGGTTTTAACCAGTGCTCACTTGAATATATGATCCAGTTGGCCATTGTCGTTCTTGAAAGATCCAGACCCATTTGTTTCCATTCGGATTCCTGTCTATAGAGTGGAACGCCATTTACGAACTTTTGTTTCATTACGAAAGCTACGCTTTCAGCAGAGGCATAAGAATGTGGAATGACAGGTTCTGGAATTCCAGGACTTTTCATAACACTCTTTCCATTTGCACGACATTTTCTGCATTCATATGTCGTTGTATATACATCTCTTACTTTTAACTTGGCTGGTACAAATTCAATTTCGTGTCGAACAAATTTCTTTCCGACAGGGACAAGTTTACTGTTACAGACTGGGCATACAAGTTCAGATTCTGGAAGTGTCATAATAACTTCGATATGTGGCAGTTTAGATAATTTATCATCCAACTGTCCTTTATACTTTTTCTTTTTATTGAATTTAACTTCTTCAAGAATAAATTGTTCTTCGTCTGGATTTGCTTCTGCTTCTGCCTCATCAAAAAGAGAAAGCTGCTCAAAACCAAGTGACTTTGATGTTTCACTTTTTGTTCCAAACAGCTTGCGCTTTAAATATTCATTTTCTTCCTTTAGATTCTTGTTTTCTTTTTGGATTTCTTCCAATGTCTTTGATAGTGCTACAACTGCTGACTGCATCTGTAGATATAATTCTTTGTAGTCGATACCTGCATTTTCAATCATTCAAAGCACTCCCTAACTGTCTATATTATACCATATTTAATACAAAATATCCTTAATATAAGGCTAAATAGCACATCTTTTATTACTCTTTTTTATTGTTCGTGGCTGCTCTATTTTAAGACCTTCTAAAAGCCATCTGAACTGCTGATCTGTCATTTTCATTACTTCATCTTTATTTCTTGGCCATATGAATTTTCCATTTTCAAGACGCTTATACAAAAGAACAAATCCGTCACCTTCCCAGTACAAGACTTTCATTTTTGTACTGCTCCTTCCGCAGAAGAGAAACAGTGAGTTTGAAAATGGATCCAGTTTGAAATTCTGTTGTACAATAGCTGCAAGTCCATCAATTGATTTTCTCATATCTGTATATCCACAGGCAATATAGATATGTTCTGCTTTAGAAATATCACCTAACATATTTATTCAACAGCTCCCGGATCATCCATTCAGGACAATTAGAATTGATCTCTATTTTTGTGTTTCCTTGACAAATCGTCATTACTGAAGAAGATATGCATACAGGAGTAGATTGAGGAGCCTGTATTTCTACAATATCATTTGATTCAGGAACCAGGGGCAGTACATTATTTCTTTTTTTGTATGGAATCTGTTCAATCGCCATCTTTCTTAGTTTTGCCAGGTAATAGTAATAACTTTTAATACTAACGTTATTCTGTTCACACCATACTTCATTTGATAAATCACTATTTATACATTCACGAATGATTGCCAGCCACTTTTCCGCCTTCAGTCTCTGCTTGGGCGTTAAATCCTCTAATTTCATCTAATCATCTCCAATCATTTTATAGAGTTTTTAGACTGTACTCTAGAAACTCTAATTTTCTATATAATTGTCGATTTTTTTGAAATGATTTTCAATCCATCATATTACTTGGCGCTTACGCTGTACTAAAAATTATGCCTAAAATGGTTTCATTATTTATGGAAGGTCTAACTCCTGTTGCAGAAGCAACAAAAGAATTTACGGCAAAATACATGGGTGGTAGAGAAGTTAATATCGGAATGGATGCTGCTTTAGTAGTTGGAAATTCATCTGTTATGTCAACTGCTTTATTAATGATCCCAATTACTCTTTTGATTGGTGTTATTCTACCAGGAAACAAGGTATTACCATTTGGAGATTTACCAACATTAGTGTTTGGATTAGCCTTAATGGTTGCAGGATTTAGAGGAAATGTTTTTAGAAGTGTATTAGGATGTTCAATTTATACAATTACTATGCTTTATGCAGCTACTTATTTAGCACCAGCACTAACGACTGCATATCATATTGCAGGATTTGAAATTGGTAGTGGTATGATTTCATACGTTACAGCAGGTTTATGGCCAAATGTATTAATTGTATTTATCACAAATCTTTTAAGTGTACCAGGATTATTAATTCTAACAGTTATTGCATTAGTTGTATTATTCTATGTAAACAAAAAAAATAAGGTTCAAGCATAAAAATAAATAGAGGTGGATAAAATGAAAACAATTATGATTATATGTGGTGCAGGGCACGCAACTTCAACGGTTGTAAGAACTAAAGTTGAGAGTTGGTTAAAAAGCGAAGGATTGGCTAGTGAAGTCGAAGTAAAACAATCTTCGATTGGAGCACAGGCTAAGGATATTGCTGCAGATAAGTATGATATTGTAATTAGTACTACACAAGTACCAGAAAATATTAAAGATAAAGTTATTATGGGATTAGGACTATTAACTGGTTTTGGAGCTGAACAAGTTTTTGCACAAGTAAAAGAAAGACTTGGAAAATAGAATGGTAGTATTTCATAAAGAAATTGACTTAAATACTGTGGCTAATCGACCATCCTATCATGATGTTACATCTGATGTAATGGAGGCGTTAGCTAGCAGTGGAGTTCAAAATGGAATTTGTGTTGTATCTAGTCCTCATACTACTTGTGCAGTCTTCTTTGAAGAGTTTATGCATGACAAGAATTATTATGGTGACGAATTTTTACAAGTGGATTTGAATGAAGCACTAGACAAAATTGTTCCTGTTCAAAGAACAGAAGGGCAATACCACAGTCCAGGGCCAGAGCATATTGCATATGGTATGGCTAAAACAGATCCGGATTATCCAGCAAAAGAATGGACTGTGATTTTCCCGTTGATTAGTTCCCTATTTTGATTAGTTCCCAATTCAGGGGCGTTTTTTCCGAAATTCGGGTTTAATTAGTTCCTAATTCGGATTTAATCAGTTCCCAATTCGAAAATGATTAGTTCCTAATTCGGGATTTAATTAGTTCTCAATTCGGGATATAGGAGGAAACAATGTATAAATCGAAACGCAGCCTCAAAGTGTATGTGATTTTCCATTTAATCATGTCCGTTTTGGAGGCGATTTTTACCAGTTAATCGTGTCCGTATTAACATTTAGAAATGTCCGTATTGCAATTTGGACATGTCCGTATTCGATTTTAATCGTGTCCGTATTGCAAGTTTAATTATGTCCGTTTTAGAATTTGATTACTTCTAAGTTGGAATTACAGGAGGGAACAATGTATAAATCAAAACGCAGCCTCAAAGTGTACGAGGCACCACTTGGTTTAAATGGTAAGTAGCAGATTCCGAGAATTCAGCTTCAGGGCCAGTGGCTAAAAGCACTTGGATATCATGTGGGTGATAAGATTGATGTTCAGTGTACTAATGACACGATCATCATCAATAAAGTGAAGACTATATAAAATAAGCGTCGGTCAATGAGTCGGCGCTTTTGTTTATAAAGTATTATTGTGCCTTACTGAATATCCAGTTATAATAGTAAATATAATAGCCAAGGAGGTTTATATATGAAAACAAAACAAATTTTAACAGCAGGAGCAATTGCATTAAGTATGATTTTGACAGGATGCTCTGCTTCATCGACAGGAACAAAGGATACAAAAACATCCGAAGTTGCTAAGAAAAAAGAAGTAAAAACAATTGGTCAAAAAACCAAGGATTCAAAATCTTTGAAGATGACAAACAATACCGGAAAGAAAATCACAGTATTTGAAACAAAATCAAGTTCAGAAGAATCTTTCAGTGATAACTTGTTGGAAGATGGAGATGCTGTAAAAAACAAAGAAGAACGTACTTTGTATTACACTGTCAAAGAAAATGACAAGTTGGATGTAAAAGTAGGGTTACAGGATCAGGACAAAACATTCGTATTCAAAGATGTAGATCCAGCAGATACTAAAAAGGTGGACGTTTCTTTAAAAGAAGATAAGGTCAATCTGGATGTAACGAAAAAAGATGGCACTACTGCCACTTTGACACCATCTGAAGATTCTGCAAAGACAGAAGACGAGAAAAAAGATGAGCAGGAAGTAAAACAGGAAGAAAAGAAAGAAGAAACAGCAAAAGCCGATTCTTCTAATAAATCAAATACTTCAGAATCAAAGAAGGATAACACCGCTTCAACGAACTCAAGTTCAAACAAGAACAACTCAAGTTCTAACAGTTCCAAACCTTCTTCTAAACCTTCGAACAGTGGCAATAACTCTGGCACATCTAAGCCATCGAATAACAGTGGTTCAAACTCAAACAGCTCAAAACCAGCTGAACATACACATAACTGGGTTGCACAGTACAAGACGGTAAATGTTCCAGAAAAAGGACATAACGAACAGGTTTTGGTGAAGGATGCTTGGGATGAACAAGTACCAATTAAAGAGATGCAGGAATTCACATTTTGTTCAACATGTGGTGCGAATATTACAGGTCACGCAGTTGAACATTTAGAAAACTCATTAAATTGTCAAGGGTATTATACTGATTGTCGAGAAGTGACAACAGGGTATAATACCGTGCATCACGATGCAGTCTACGAAACAAGATATGTTGTTGATTCACCTGCTACTACAAAACAGGAATTGACAGGCTACAAGTGCAGTAGCTGTGGAAAAACGAAAGCTAACTAAATACGAATTAAAAGGCAGGATTTTATATTCTGTCTTTTTTAAATAAAGCTCCTCTTTTGCAAATGGGTGGTAAGTAGCAATTCATTACGAGAAATGTT
>ERZ780223.2674-NODE-2674-length-14681-cov-2.496034_pt1 | contig 14681 bp, 10 predicted proteins | sample MGYA00511016_ERZ780223 | MGnify/ENA primary metagenome ERZ780223 (study PRJEB29588, sample SAMEA2159032) | human gut metagenome | biome: human gut; feature: human-associated habitat; material: faeces | place: Denmark | collected 2008/2010 ... | reverse complement strand
CGGTATGACGGTCGGTACGATTGCATCTTTCCTGCAGCTGAGCAGAAGCTTTATGAATCCGATCAGTCAGATTTCAAATCAGCTGAATATGGTTGTCATGGCACTTGCCGGAGCAGAACGTATTTTTAAACTGATGGATGAAGAGCCGGAAGTAGACGAAGGATATGTTACTCTTGTAAACGCAAAGAAGGATGCACAGGGAAATCTTACGGAGTGTAAAGAAAGAACAGGCTTGTGGGCATGGAAACATCCGCACAAGGCGGACGGAACCGTCACCTACACCCCGTTAAAGGGCGATATCCGGTTGGAGGATGTTGATTTCGGCTACACACCGGAGAAGCTTGTTCTCCATGATATCACTCTTTATGCGAAACCTGGTCAGAAGATCGCGTTTGTAGGTGCGACCGGCGCCGGAAAGACGACGATCACGAACCTGATCAACCGTTTCTACGACATTCCGGACGGAAAGATCCGTTACGATGGCATCAACATCACGAAGATCAGAAAACCGGATCTTAGAAGATCTCTCGGCGTCGTTTTACAGGATGTCAACCTGTTTACCGGCACGGTCATGGACAACATCCGCTATGGTCGTTTGGACGCCACGGACGAGGAGTGTATGGCGGCAGCGAGACTGGCGAATGCCGATGACTTTATCCAGAGACTGCCGGAGGGCTACAATACGATGCTCACCGGAAATGGTGCGAGCCTTTCCCAGGGTCAGAGACAGCTCATCTCGATCGCGAGAGCAGCCGTTGCGGATCCGCCGGTCATGATCCTCGATGAGGCGACAAGCTCGATCGATACGAGAACGGAGGCACTCGTCCAGGAAGGTATGGACAACCTGATGATGGGACGTACCGTCTTTGTTATCGCGCACCGTCTTTCCACGGTCCGCAACAGTAAGGCGATCATGGTTCTCGACCACGGTCACATCATCGAGCGCGGCGACCATGAGACGTTGATCGCGCAGAAGGGTGTGTATTATCAGTTGTATACTGGGGCGTTTGAGTTGGAATGATAGCGCGGGTTTGTAAATAGGATTTATAGATTTGTGAGAAAAAATGTTCGCTCGGAGTCTTTCTGTGCCTGATTTTGTGAGAAGATTTTTTGTCAGTTGTGCCCAGATTTCTGAGGCATACGCGGCGCGTATGTTGATAAAATTTGGGTGCGACTGGCGGAAAATCGGCCACAAAGGCAGGTGCATGAAAGGCTTCGAGAGGACATATAGAAAAGGGGGAAGGCAGATGGTTGAAAGAAAAGCGTTCTTAAAAGCCTACAACATTGACGAAGACGATTTTAATGCAGCTGACATTTCCTGGGAAGAGCTGGCAGCGATCTATGATGATTATCTGTTAAAAGAAGAAAAACTTCGTGGGATCGGCAAAGACTTTGTCAACGATTATCTCTATGATATTGAGCGGGCAGGAATTCATTCCTACCGCTACCGTACCAAAAATCCGGGACATCTTTTAGAGAAGATCATACGAAAAAGAAAAGAAGATCCGGAGAAATTCAAAGATCTGAACCGGAGCAATTATTACAAATACATGACCGACCTGATCGGTATCCGTGTATTCTTCCTGTACCGGGAAGACTGGATCTACTTCCACAAATATATTACCACTGTATTTGAAAATGATCCAAGTATCTACGTAAAAGACCGAGGCCGGGATTTTGACGAAGATCCGTCCCACTGCTATATTGCAGAGCGTCCAAAGGTATACCGTAGAAATGGTGATACACGCATTTATGATGAAAAACTGATCGATATCAAGTCAGACGGCATTTACCGTTCTCTCCACTACATTATCAAGTATAAAGGATATTATGTGGAGATCCAGGGAAGAACGCTGTTTGAGGAAGGCTGGAGCGAGATCGATCATGACATCGTCTATCCGTATTATAAAGACGATGAAATGTTAAAAGATTTTTCTACCTTATTAAACCGCCTTTCCGGTATGGCAGATGAGATGAGTTCCTATTTCCGCAGGATGCGCAGTGTGAGAGAAGAGCAGGGGTTACTGTCACACCATTCGGGGGAAGGTAAAAAAGAATGATAGTTCAACCATGACAGTAACAAAAATACGCTTTCTTTTCCAGGTTCCAGAAGGAAGCATAGAAGAGAAAGCGTATTTTTTATATACAGCAGTGAGCAAGAATGTTATACTCACATGCTTTCTGTTTTAACCAGCCAGATGCAGTACATTGATCAGTAAGATCCAGCTTAATCCATAGTAAGAAACAACAGCAACCAAGTCGTTTACAGTTGTGATCAGTGGACCAGAAGCAACGGCCGGGTCAACATTGATCTTTTTAAAGAACAGTGGGATACAGGTACCTACGGCACCGGAGATCACCATTGCTAAAAGTAACGCAGCTCCGATACAGCCGGATACAGCATAGGCGAATGCAAAAGGCTTTCCTTTTGCGACCACAATGTATAAGCCAATGGCTGTGAAAGAAAGTACGCCAAGGATTAGACCATTTGAGAAGGCAATGCGCATTTCCTTCCATACCAGTTCCAGCTTCTGCTTTCCGGTAAGGGACTCGTCCATAAGCACACGGATGGTAACAGCCAGAGACTGGGTACCAACGTTTCCGGCCATGTCCAGGATCAGGGACTGGAAGCAGATCACGATGGTCAGCTGGGCTACTACGCCCTCGAAGAGTCCTACGACACTGGAAACCACCAGACCAAGGCCCAACAGGATGATCAGCCACGGAAGACGCTTATGCACACTCTGGCGGATCGGCTCGTTTAATTCCTCCTCGGAAGCAAGACCTGCCAACTTTGCGTAGTCATCGCCCATTTCATCATCTACAACCTGAACAATATCCTGGGCGGTGATGACACCGAGGATCTTGTTATTCTCATCCAGCACCGGGATGGAGTCCTCGGAGTAGTCCTTCATGCGCTCAATACAGTCTTCGATCATCTCACGGGCATACACATATGGATAAGATTCCATGATGATGTCGTCCAGCTTGCTGCCCTCCCGGGCAATGATCAGGTCTTTTAAGTCAATGGCACCGCAGAAGGTATGATCGTCATCGGTCACATACAGCGTAGAGATGTTGTCATTCTCCGCTGCCTGATTGATCAGCTCCCGCATGGCTTCGCGGATGCTGATGCCGGACTTGATCTCAATAAAGTTCATGCTCATGCGGCTTCCGATCTCGTCTTCATCAAAGGACTCCAGCATGGCAATGTCGCGTTTGGATTCGTTATCAATGAGGTCGATGAGCATGTTGCGCTCCGGCTTGGCAAGGCGCTTCAACAGCGCTGCTGCCTGGTCAACCTCCATACAGGAAAGGACCTCAACCTTTTTTCTTGCATTCAGTTCCTCAAAATAAATCTCTGCGTTATCCAGGTATTCGAAAATATCGGAAAGCTGCTCCGCATCCAGAATGCGGTACAGCCGCTCCCTCTCATCTCTTGTCAGCACCTCAAAGGAGGATGCGATATCATTCTCATGGTAATCGGAAATGCGATCCTTTAAGACACGCGGGGATACATTGCTCCGCATGATCTGCTCCAGCTCAGTCTGATAGTCACGAACCTGAACTGCCATGTCTTTGGTCTCGTTCTCGTTCATCTTTTCCATGTCCGCTCCTTTCTCTGACTGTGCGAAAGTGTTTTTCTTCCTCACAGTTTTGTTCTCACGGCTGTCATCCGTGGAACCGGAGCATTTTTGATCTGCGCAAACCTGCTGTATTTTTCCAGAAAAATCTCCTGTATTCTTCACGCTTTCTTAACAATAGATTCAAAAAACAAGAAAGAAAAAACAGCAGCGTGTTTCCGCAAATAAAAAATGCCATCACCGGTTTCATCTGAAAACGGGCAATGGCAGACACACGCAAAGACAGTCTGATCCGTGCAGCATACCTGTGACGCAGGGACTAACGATCAGACAGCTTTCCAATCAAAATCTTAAACCAATTCGTGTGAGAAAACGGACAGCGGACTCAGACAGGCTGCCGGTCTTCTTTTCTCTTCCATTGCCGCTCATTCGCTTATAACTGTCCGCGACGTCCATGTTCTCACCTCCCTTATATCTGCACGATCAATAAATTCCTTCTAAACTATACTACAGCATTTTTTTTGCGTCAACCACAGAATTTTCGTTTTGATAAATTTTTCACCTGTATGATTTACCATTTTTGAGCGTAATTCACGTAATTTAACGTAATTTAACACAAAATCATTCTCTGGTCATATGCTATTTGATATGCTATAGTAAATCTGTTACCGCCTCCCAGACTGGTACGGGAAGGAGGTGTTCGGAATGGAATATATCTTATCCTTTATTGTCACCGTTGCGGCTGGTGTAGCTTGCCACTACATCATCAAATGGTTAAGCGGCGACAAATAGCCGGTAACTAGCCTGTGGGGTTAAGCCTTCCCACTTCCAAAATAGGAATAGAAAACCCCAGAAGTGTGCGAGACTTCTGGGGTTTTCGTTTTGCTGTTCGCAATGGAACATCTTATCCTTTTGCCTAACGGCATTATATCATATGTCTTTTTGAAAAACAATATCCAATTTTTCCTTCGATTTCTTGCTATCGCATCCTAGGACACTCCTTTTACGGTCCAGTTATATGTTTCCCACGCCTGATTCAGATTGACCACTGCGGTTTCTTTCGCATCCAGTGCACTGTAATAATCCGCCACGCCCTGCAGGTAATCACTCTGGCTCAGCATACCGGCCTGCTGCTTTTTCTGCAGGGAAGCATAGGTAATGGATGCACTCTGGTAAGCAGCCTCAGCACCATCATACTGAAGCTTTGCAGCCTTTAACTGATCATACAGGCTCTGCATCCGGGAACGCACCGTTCCCTCGGCCTGACTTTCCTGATCGGATTTCACCGAAATCTCCGTTGCGGTTCCCGCGCTCTGATGCCGGGCATTCTGTACGCTGGAGCTGTTGCCGACAGCCTGCTCCATATCGCTATTAAAATCTACAGCCTCAATGGCGGCAAGATCCGGGAGCGGCACACTTCCGATAGCAATACCCACACTGGTGTCCAGCCCCAGGGCTGAGAGCAGGTTAAAGCGGGCGTTGGATGCCTGCTGCCGGTAGGATTCATAACGGTTTTTTGCGCTCTGCATGGTGTCGGAAGCCGCCATCACATCGGCTGCCGTGGCCATGCCCGCGCTCTGCTTTTTCAGAGCTGCCTGATAACTGCTCTGGGCCGCCTGATAGTTTTTCTCCTCGGCCTGGGCCTTGGTATTCATCTGATTATAGGTGCGCATCAGGCTCTGGGCCGTCAGCACATAGCTGTCGATCGTTTTCTGGCGGCTGGTGGTCTGAAGTTTGGATTCCTGGGATTCCAGCTGTTTGGTGATCTGGGAAATAGACATGTTTAGCATGGAAGCATTCATTTTGTAGGTCGCCTTTGCCTCCGCATCATCCTCATACTTTTCCTGCATAAACTTCATGTAATCCCGCTCATCTTCCAGCGTCTTCAGCATGTTCTCATAGGTTTCCTTATTGCTGGTGTAATTGTCCAGGGCATTTTTTAGGTTCCGGTTATTCTGCACCAGCTGTTCCAGATTATTGTAATCCACGCATGTCACAGATGTATCAGTCTGAACTGCGGTATCCAATGAATCAGACTGATCTGTCACATTGCCAGAAGCGCTTTCAGAAGCATCCGCAGCAGTTTCCGCCATCACCGGAAACGCAGCGGACGGCAGCGCCAGAGCACCTGCCGCAAGAGAAAGCACCAGTGCTGTCCTGACACAGGCTGAACCAAATGCACCCATGCCGTGTTCTGTCTTTTTTCGCAAACTCCGCAGGCACATACGCTTCTGCGGCACTTTCCTGTCTGCCTGTTTTCTCATCACACTGCGCTCCTTTCCTTACTCTGCAGATGCCAGTCCGTTCACGGCCCAGTCATAATCATTCATGGCCTGTAACAGGGACAGCTTCTGGGTCTGGGCTGTCACCTGGGCGGTGGTATAAGAAGCCTTCTGGCTCTCATAAGTATTTTTTGTAATGGTTCCCGCTGCCAGCTTCGCGTCGACAGACTTCATGGAAACCTCCTGCAGCGCCAGCGCGGACTGAGCCTGCTCGTAACCGGACTGAGCCAGAATCAGGGAATCATAAGCAGATTTCACACTGTTGGAGATGGTCTCCCTCTGATTCTTTTCCGTCTCGGTCAGCTTCTCCTTTACGCTGTCTGTTCTGGCATTGGTGAGCTGCTTTTTCGTCAGGCGGTAGGCGTAACTGTTCTCCAGAGCCATCTGGATATCCGCGTTCACATCAATGGCCGCGATCTTGCTCTGATCCGGCTCTGCCAGCTCCGCGATCTCCACATCCGCGCCGTAGCCCCAGCCTAACATCAGGCACAGACTCTCCTTTGTGGAGGCCAGATTGCTCTCGGCAGTCACCAGCGCTGCCTCCGCATTGGAGACGGACTCCTTTGCGCTTAAAACCTTGGACTGGGTAGACATACCCGCTGCCAGGCGGTTCTGCTCAGACTGGTACGAAAGCTTCGCCTGCTCAACGCGGGCCTTCTGGCCATCCAGGTTATAGTACTGGGTCCAGTAGGTGATCATAAGCCCCTGTGCCTGCTTGGCCAGCTTCGCCTCGGACTGATCGTACTGGAGCCGCATGGTAGCCTGGTCATCGGTGTTTTCATCGCCCTGCTCCATCAGGCTTTTGGCCTGCTGTTCATTGCGCAGTGCCGCTGCCACACCACTTCCGTAGTTGGCATCGTCTGAGTCCGGGTAGCTGATATTGGAATAAATCTCATTGGCCTTGTCGTAATAATCCTTGGCCACATCATCCCGGTTCTTGGTCAGATAATCCTTGTAGCTGATCTCGTTCTGGACCACGGTCGGATTGTACTCATGAACCAGATCTGAAATCTCATCAAACTCCAGCTTATTGTCGCGGAGTGTCGCCCATTTTTCTGCTGAATAAGCAAATTCCGGGCTTCTCTGGGCAAATGCCTGAAATGGCATTGCCGTAATGGCGCCGGCGGCAAGCACTGCGCCTGCCAGCCGTTTTGCACGTTTCCGGATCATTTTTCATCTCCTCCTTAAATATCCAGAACCTTCAATTCCTTCCTGCCATTCATCAGAGCGTAATAAACCGGCAGGATAAACAGCGCTACCAGCACACCGACACTCAGTCCTCCGATATTTACCACCGCAAGGCCCTGTGTGGTGGAACCGCTGCTTCCGAAGGCCATCGCCATCGGCAGCATGGAAAGAATGGTGGTCAAACTTGTCATCATGATCGGACGCATACGGGTAGCACCGGCCTCGATCAGAGCCTTCCGAAGCGGCATCTCCATGCGGTACTGGTTGACCGTATCCACATAGAGGATACCATTGTTAACGACCGTACCAACCAGGATCAGGAATCCCAGGATGGAGGTCATGGACATGCTGACTCCGGTGAGCTTTAAGAGTCCGAAGGAACCAACCAGGCTGAACGGAATGGTGGTCATAACCATGAAGGAGAACTTCGGGGACTCGAACTGCGCAGCCATGACCACAAAGATCAGGAATACTGCCACCGCAATCGCGTTGTACAGGCCGGAGAACTCCTCCTGCATCATACGGTCTCTGGAGTTGGTGCCGCGGACAATGGTTCCAGTCAGGTTCGGGCTGATAACCTCATTATCGATTTTGGTCTTCACAGCCGCACTGGAGCTGCTGTCCACATAATCTGCGGAAATCGTGATCTGGTAGGACTTATCCTCCTTCTCGATGGAAGACGGGCTGTCTTTATAATAAATTTCTGCCACATCGGACAGCGCCACATAACCGCCGGACGGCTTCTTTAAGATGATGCGCTCCAGCTGCGGCACGGTCCTATACTGATCCTCCGGATACTCTGCCTTGACGCTGATCTCCTGGCCGTCCACCTTTAAGGTGGTAACCTCCTCACCGTCTAGCATCTGTTTTACCATGGTTCCGATCTGGGCTGCAGTCAGTCCTTCCGCGGAAGCAGAAACCGGATCCACCTTGACAGCCACAACCGGCGCGGTATTCTCAATGCTGGAATGCACATTTTTTACATCGTCCCGGGCGATCAGCTCATTTACAATCTCATTGCTGACCTCCTGCAGCTCATCGTACTGGGTTCCCTTTAAGATGGCCTCATAACCACGACTCCGTCCCATCATGCTCATGGAGGTAGAGGCCTCTACCGTAATGGTACAGTTTTCCAGATCCGCCATCTCATTTTCCCACTGGCTTACCACCTCATCGGTAGACATCTTCCGGTCATCCTTTAAGTAAGCAGTAATGGTTCCTTCATCATTGTTGTAGCGCAGCATATAGGATTCCACATCCTCATGGGCCGCCACGATGGATTCTGCCTCTGCCAGGATCGCGTCTGCCTGCTCCGTGATCAGGCCGGGCCGGGTCTCAATGCTGACGCTGACGGTACCGGTATCATCGGCCGTCATCAGCTCTGTCTGCATGCCGCTTGCCAGGAACACAGTGGCCACGATAATGCCGACAGAGGCCAGCATAACGATGGCTTTATGTTTTAAAAGGACCGGCATGATCTTCCGGTAAGCGTCCTGCAGGAAGGTCAGAGGACGGGTCGCCGGCGCAGAGGAACGCTCCTTCGGCTTGTACATCATATAGCACAGCGGCACAATGGCAATCGCGGAAAGCAGGGAGGCACACATACAGAATACAATGGTATAGCCCATGGCCCCGAACATCTGGCCGCTCATACCGTTTAAGAATACCAGCGGGATAAATACAACACAGGTGGTTACCGTGGAGCCAAAGATGGAAGCCACCACGATGTTGGTTCCCTCCAGGGCTGCCTTCGCGTACCCCAGTGCCCCCTTATCCTGCTGCTTATCCATGGCCCTAAAGCAGCTCTCCAGCACAACAATGGAGTTATCTACCATCATGCCGACACCGAGGACCAGACCGCTCATGGTAATGATGTTCAGCGTAAATCCCGCCCGCGTCATAACGATCAGGGACATCAGGATGGAGGTCGGGATCGAGCTTCCGACGATCAAGGATGCCTTGAAATCTCCGAAAAACAGGAAAATGATGATCATGGAAATAACGACCGCCATCACCATGGTCTCTGCTACATCCTTTAAGGAGTCCTGGATGGAGTCTGCCTCATCTCTTGCTACGGTGATGGTCAGGTCATCATCATCATTCTGCAGGCTTTTGATGATCTTCTGCACCTGCTTGGACAAATCCATGGCAGTGCTGCTCTGCTGCTTGGTCAGGGAAATGGAGATGGTCTCCTCACCATTGTAACGGGAGACACCGCCCTTCTGCTCCTCTGCGTAGGAAACCACTGCGATATCTTCCAGGTAAACGATCTTGTTTCCGGATACCGTGATCGGCATTTCCAGAAGCTCATCCAGCGTGTCATGCTGCGTTAACGTAGACACGGACAAGTCCAGGTTGCCGGACTCTGCGCTTCCGGACGGATAGGACAGGTTGGCTGCCGACATGGCGGACTTAATATCGCTGATGCTCACATTGTACTGATCCATCATATCGGACATCAGTTCAATTTTGATATACTCAGAGGAACCGCCCATCGTGGATACCTCTGCCACGGTGCTGAGCTTTTCCAGCTCCGGCACAATCTTCTGATCTACATAGTCATAGAGATTTTCCTGGGACGGATTCGCAATGGTAAGCATCATGCTGGCCTGGGCGTTGTTGTTCATCTCCATGACCGTCGGCTCTACATCATCCGGCAGGTCACGGATGCTGTTTAAGCTCTTGGTTAAGTCGCTGTAGGCCTCATCCATATCGGTATCGTAATCATACTCCAGCATGATCATGGAACGGCCCTCACTGGTGGTGGAGCTCATACTCTTCACACCCTCCAGTGTGCTGACCTGATCCTCAATGAGCTGTGTTACCAGCTCATCCATATCCTCCGGGCTGGCGCCGGAATAGTTTGCCATAATGATCATCATCGGCTGATCCATATCCGGCATCTGCTCCAGTGTTGCGTTAAACACCGAAGAAATACCGAACACGATCAGGCATAAGAGCGCCATCAGCACAGTAACCGGACGCTTCAGTACAAATCTGGTAATTCCCATTTACGTCTGCCTCCTTACTGTGCTTTCGGTGCTGCGTTTCCGTTCTGTGCGCCGCCAGCTGCAGGCGCGCCCTGCGGTGCCTTGCTGTCTGCGTCCTGTGCGTCACCTGCCGGTGCCTGACCGCCTGCGCCCTGTGCGTCACCTGCCGGAGCACCATTCTGTCCCTCGCCGCTGCCAGCTGCCGCATCTGCTGCCTCAGCATCGGATTTCAGGCGGATATCCGCACCCTCGTACAGATTGGAGCTCCAGGTGCTGACTACCATATCATCGGCCTTTATACCGGAAAGGATCTGCGCGTTCTCGGAATCATAAAGGCCAATTTCCACGGAAGCCATCTTCGCCTTGCCATCTTCATATAAGTAGACATAGCCCTTGCCGCCGCTGTAGTAGATGGCATCTACCGGAACCAGCATCACGTTCTCGGCGCGCCCGGTCACCAGCGTGATCTTCACGGTACTTCCGATCGCGATCTCATCACTGCTCTCCATATCCCCCTTTACCTTGAACAGGCCATTGCTCTCATCGACCATATTGCTGATCTCGGTGATATTTCCGGTATAGGTATTTCCGTTTTTGGAAATCTCGAGCTCATCTCCGGTCTTTAAATTCTGTACCATACGCTGGGTCGCATAAAAGGTGATGCTGTTCTGACCCTCGCCCGCAATGACACAGAGCTGTGCAGACTGGTTGACGCGGTCATACACATCCACGTCCACACTCTCCACGCGGCCTGCGATCGGTGCGGTGATGGTGCTGTACTCCACCTGCTTATCGTACTGAAGCTTGGCAGATTCATACTGGAGCTGCGCGGATTTCAGACTATTCTGATACTGCTCGTACTCCTGGTCAGACAGATCGCCGCTGTCGTAAAGGATCTGCATTCTGCTTAAGTTGCTCTGGGCCTGGGACAGATTGACCTGGGCGGAATCCATGCTGTTCCTTGCAGACTCCACCTGCTCGGTGTTGATCTCCATGAGCACCTGTCCCTGGCTGACCATATCACCGGCCCTGACATTCACGGCAGTCACATCACCGCCGGCCTTGGCGTACACATACACCACATCGGCTGCCTCAACCGTACCGGTCAGGCTGGAGGTTACGGAAACATCTCCCGTAGTCGGATTTGCCGCATTCACCACCGTTACCGTGGATTCCTGCATCATGCCTCCGGGACCTCCCATGCCTCCGGGGCCTCCCTGACCGCCTTTTGTGCCCTTCCCTGTAAGGAAAAATGCTGCGCCTGCAAGAATGATCACTGCCGCGCCTGCTCCTGCCATGATTTTTTTCTTCTTATCCATCTTAAACTCCTTCACCTTCTATATTTCCTGTTACGTTACATGCGGCTGCCCCGCAGGATCACCACCAGCACGATCATGCCTGCCACCAGAAAGCTCCATCCGGCAATATAAACCAGATGCAGGCTTTCTGTGATGCGCACCGCAGAAATTCCTGTTTTCTCCAGAAAGGAGGCTGCCGCCAGAATCCAGACTCCGGGATGATACAGCAGCGTAAAGGTCTTAAAAAACTCGGACCGCTCTGCCTCAGGCCGGAACCGGAACATCCCGGCTGACATGCCAAGGCCTCCCACGAACAGATAACACAACGCGCTGAGCATGCCCTGCACCGGAAAGGTATCAAACAGTCTTTCTCCAGTCCCCAATAGCAAAAGCAGGACCAGACAGATGCCCGTATACCCAAACAGTTCCTTTTTTAATATTCCGTGATCCGGTGGTCTTGCTGAAGATTTCTGGTTCATAAGGCACTCCTTTCCGCACATATTCTGACATGCTACAAAGCTTAAATAAGAAATGTGAGAAAAGTGTGAGAAAATCCGCAGAATTCTGTGAGGGAAGTTTCAGAAGCCGGGAAAAGATGTTATAATCCCAGAAGAACGTAGAAGGGAGAGAGATTCATGCCGCACATTCTTATCACCGATGATGATCCGCATCTGCGCCGCCTGGTGCGTACCTATGCAGAACTGGAAGGCTTCGAATGCACGGAGGCCGGAGACGGAGCTGCCGCGGTCACTGCTTTAAAGCAAAGTACCTTTGACCTGGTGCTTTTGGATGTCATGATGCCGGGACCGGACGGCTTTGAAACCCTCGAAGCCATCCGCGGCTTCAGCCAGGTACCAGTCATCATGCTGACTGCACGAAATGAAGAATATGATAAGTTAAACGGATTCCGGCTCGGCGTCGATGACTATGTTGCAAAGCCATTCAGTCCCAAAGAACTGATGGCCCGCATCGGAGCCGTGCTGCGCCGCACCCAGGTCCATACATCAGCACCCGTCACAAAAGAGCTTGCCTTTGGCGGACTTTCCATTTTCCCGGATTCCCGGATCGTCACATTAGACGAAAAGAAGATCTCTCTGCCGCCCAAGGAATTTGACCTGCTCTACAAGCTGGCGCAGAACGAACATATCGTCCTGAGCCGCGACAAACTGCTGGAGACCGTATGGGGGTACCGGTACTGCGGCGATGCCCGCACCGTGGACACACACATCAAGTCTCTGCGGGAACACATCGGCCCTTACCGGAAGCTGATCCAGACTGTATGGGGAGTGGGGTATAAATTTGAAAAAACAGAGGAAAATTAGACTTTCTGCCCTGAAAAACCGGATGGTTTTCCGGCTCTGGGCCTTTATGATGATTCCGGTCATGTTCGGGATCGGCTTTATGTGGGTGGTACAGATTTTTCTGTTTGAACAGAATTACGCGAATGCCGCCGTTAACGAAGCTCTGAACCGGCTTTCCCCGGTCATGGAGGATTTGCGTACCCGCGATATCGGAGAGGATGAAAAGCTCTTATCCTTTATCAGCCACATCGGCGGAGAGCTGCTCCTGGTCTCTGAGGACGGCACCCTCATCAAAATGTACTCCTCCGGCCACCTGGTGCAGCCACAGGAATGGGAGCGTAAACTCAACGATCCGGAGATGACCCGCCAGAAGCCTGATTTCAGGGAGCTGCTGGCCGGCCGCCCCTACCGGCACATTGAGCGGATGCACGGAAAGATCATCGGCTATGAGCTTGGTTTCCCGGTCACCTGCAACGGAGAGCATAACTATCTGATCCTGCGCAACGCCCTGATGACCCGGACCGTTTTAAACCTGAACCGTTCCCAGCTCATCATTCTGAGCATTCTTCTGACCGGCATCGCATCGGTACTGGCTGCAGTCCTGTCCAGACAGTTTTCCCGTCCCATCTTTCAGATCAAAAGTGCGGTGGACAAGCTGACCGAAAACGACTTTTCTATCGGCCCGGATCTGGAACGCCAGGACGAGCTCGGGCAGCTGTCCCAATCCGTCGGGAAGCTGCGGCTGGCCTTACAGCGGTTGGATATTCTGCGCCGGGAGGTCATCGCCAACGTCTCCCATGAGCTGCGCTCCCCGTTAGCCCTCATCACCGGCTATGCGGAGATGGTGCGGGACATCACCTGGAAAGATGACGAGCTGCGCAATGAAAATCTGAATCTCATCATCAGCGAGTCCAACCGCATGAGCGAGATGGTAAACGACATTCTCGACTATTCCCAGTTTTCCGCCGGCTACAGCAGCTTAAAGAAGGAATGGTGCGATTTACGGGATATCGTAACAGCTGAGCTGACCCGCTGCAGACAGGCAGCTGCCGAGCATGGCATCACGCTGACACTGCTGGTGACAGAGGAGACCTCTGACCACAGGTCATCTGCTCCGGCTGATAATGCGCAATCCTCCCGGCCGTTTTTCTTTGAGGTCGATGCCCTGAAAATGAGCCAGGTCATGCGCAACCTGCTGAACAATGCCATCAACCACACACCGGAAAATCAGGAAATCCGGATCTGTCTGACTCCGAATCCGTCTGCGCGTTTTCAGGAGATTGACGGCGCACCGATTCCGACTGGCAATACAGCTTCCTTCACCGACAGCACATCGGCAGAAGCAGCCTTTTCAGCTCCCTGCTGCCTTGTCGAGGTCATCAATCCCGGCGAGCCGATTCCGGCAGAGGACCGCGCTATCTGGGGGCCCTACCAGCGCAGCCAGCACCAGAACGGGCGCAGGCTCGGAACCGGTATCGGCCTTTCCATCGTCAGCACGATCCTAAAGGCACATCAGATGCCGTACGGAGTGGACTGCAAAAATGGTTATAATGATTTCTGGTTTTTGTGCCGTTGAATGATTTCTTTCATGAAACCGTCTGCCGCATCCACAGCCTCCGGTGTCCAGAACTCTGCTGCGGCTTCCAGTGTCCAGGCAAATCTCTGGCTGTTGATGCCGGCAGTCAGTCTGGTCTGTCCCATCTGGTCTTTTTCTGCTTCGATCGAGAAGTTTCCACTGTAAACCAGTGCTGTTCCATAACATGGTCCCGCTTCTTCGGTGGTATCTTTGCTGCACAGGATGGCAAATGGATTATGCTGGTGGCTGGATGCTCCTCTGACACTTTCCACGGTCATCTTTCCGCGCATCAGCGGTACCCGTTCCATCTGGCGTTCCAGATTGTGTCTTCCGTGAAAATGCATCAGTTCCCAGTCACCGCTCATCAGATCCAGATTCATGGAAGCAGCTTTTGTCAGCACGATCGCATCGGTTCCCTGATTTACGAATTTTACGCAACGGGTAATGATATCTCTTTCTTCC
>ERZ780223.2670-NODE-2670-length-14699-cov-5.261131_pt1 | contig 14699 bp, 15 predicted proteins | sample MGYA00511016_ERZ780223 | MGnify/ENA primary metagenome ERZ780223 (study PRJEB29588, sample SAMEA2159032) | human gut metagenome | biome: human gut; feature: human-associated habitat; material: faeces | place: Denmark | collected 2008/2010 ... | reverse complement strand
AAATTTAATACTAAAAATATTATTTTTAGTCCTGAATTTTTAAGAGAGTCTAAGGCTTTATATGATAACTTATATCCTTCAAGAATTATTGTTAGTACGGATGTAAATGATTCTAGATTAGTTGAGAAAAGTCACAAATTTGCTGCTTTACTTCAAAAAGGTGCTATTAAAGAAAATATTGATACTTTATTTATGGGCTTTACTGAAGCAGAAGCTGTTAAATTATTCGCAAATACTTATTTAGCTTTGCGTGTATCTTATTTTAATGAACTAGATACATATGCTGAAATGAAAGGTTTAAATACTCAAGATATTATTAATGGTGTATGTTTAGATCCTAGAATTGGTTCTCACTACAATAATCCTTCATTTGGATATGGTGGTTATTGTTTACCTAAAGATACAAAACAATTATTGGCTAACTATCAGGATGTACCTGAAAACTTAATTGAAGCAATTGTTGAATCAAATCGTACTCGTAAAGACTTTATTGCGGATCGTGTATTAGAGATTGCGGGTGCTTATGAAGCAAATGATTCTTGGGATGAATCAAAAGAACATGATGTTGTTGTTGGTGTTTATCGTTTAACTATGAAATCAAATAGTGATAACTTTAGACAGAGTTCAATTCAGGGTGTTATGAAGCGTATTAAGGCTAAGGGTGCTAAAGTTATTATTTATGAACCTACTTTAAAGGATGGAGAAACTTTCTTTGGTAGTAAAGTAGTAAATGATTTAAAAGAATTTAAATCTTTAAGTCAAGCAATCATCGCCAATCGTTATGATAGTTGTTTAGATGATGTACGAGATAAAGTATATACTCGTGATTTGTTTAGAAGAGATTAACTTATGTTAAAAAAAAAGCTAAAAATTGAATTTTTTTAGCTTTTTTTCTTGTGAATTAATGAAACTAATTTTTAATTATGTTATACTTAATAAGTATGTCTTATGAATGAAAAGGGAGGGCTTTTATGGCAAAGAGTAGATTAGATCGTATGCCTAGTAATGATCTAAATGAAACGGAAGAGATAGATTTATTAGAGTTATTTCGTGCGGTTTTGAAATATATTAAATTGATTATCGTATTATGTATATTGTTTGGAGTCGGTGGTTTCTTTGGAACTAAGTTATTGATTGCTCCAACATATACGGCTAGTACATCGATTTATTTAACTCCACAAATTAGTGAGAGCGGGTCTTTGGATTATAATTCACAGATGGCGAATAGTAAGTTGGTTACGAATGCTGTTAATTTATTAACGCAGAATAACATTATGTCTGAGGTAGCTAAAGATGTTGGATTAGAAAGTGCTGATAGTGTTAAAAAGCTTGTTAGTGTTAGTAATGAATCGAATACAGAAATTATTACCGTTACTGCTACAACTACAGATCCTAAGTTGTCTAAGGATATCGCAAATGATACGGTAAGTACTTTTACGAAGACAATGCAGAAGAATTTGAATGTTCGTAATATTGAGGTTGTAGATAAGGCTAAATTGTCTTATGTACCTAGTGGACCTAATATTAAGAAGAACACAATGTTGGCTACTTTAGTTGGTGGTGTCATTGGCGTTGGTTATGCGGTATTAAGATTCTTATTTGATAATCGTTTGCGTACGAAAGAAGAGGCAGAAAAATATTTGGGTATTCCTGTTTTCTGCGAGATTCCTGAATTATAATGGCTAAGTTTATAGATATTCACTCACATATCGCTTGGGGTATTGATGATGGTATGCCATCTATTGAGGATGCTCAAAGTTCGTTAGAAGCAGCTCGTAATGATGGATTTGTAGGAATATGTAGTACACCACACTTTATTCCTGGACAATTGGATGTTTCTATTTATAATGAGATTGTTTCTCGTCAAATGGAATTGAAAGAAATGAGTCTGATTCCAATTTATTGTGGTGGGGAAGTCATGATGAATAGTGAGTTTATTGATGGATTGGATTTAGATTTATATCCTACACTAAATGGATCTCGTTATATGCTTGTGGAGTATAATGTTCTTCGTGACATTCATTCCATTGATTATAGAGATGATTGTTTGTATGAATTGAAGGTAAAGGGTTTTATTCCTGTGATTGCGCATATTGAACGTTATTTTCATTCAGGACTTGATTATTCAATTATTGATAATTGGATTGATATGGGTTGTGTTCTACAAATCAATCGTACTTCTATTTTAGGAATGCATGGAAAGACAATTCAATCGAACGCATTATCTTTATTAGATGATGGATATTGTGATGTGATTGGTACAGATACACATAGAGCAAGTGGGCATCGTATTTCTAAATTGAGTGATGCGTATTCAATTGTTTCAAAGCGTATTGGATCTGAGAATGCTGATATATTATTTTTTGAGAATCCTAAGCGTATCTTAAGTGATATGGATATATTAAATATTGAGGTTGTAAAGAAAAAGAAGCGTTTTAGTTTCTTTAGGAGATAGAAATGGCAAAGAAAAAGAGAAATCAGTTTGATGTAGATGAGATTTATCGTTGTTTGCGTACAAATATTGAGTTTAGTCAAATGGATGAGGCTATGCAGGTTATTACTTGTGTAAGTACAGTTTCAAATGAAGGAAAGAGTACAATTGCTTGTAACTTGGCTCGTATTATGGCAGCTAAATATAAAAATGTATTATTAATTGATTGTGATTTAAGAAATGCATCGGTTCATAAAACGTTGCATATTTCAAATCGTTCTGGACTTACAAATATTATTTCCGAATTTCAAGAAGGACTTAGTATTAATTCTTATGAGGGTGTTCAACAAGTTCAATATGATGGTGGTCAAACATTGACTGTTATTACAGCAGGTCATAGAGTACCTAATCCTAGTGAAGTATTGGGATCTAAAAGAATGGGACGCTTTTTAGAACAAGCTCGTAAAGAATTTGGATATATTATTATCGACTCACCACCAATGGCAGTAGCATCAGATACAATTCCATTGAGTAATGTGAGTGATGGCGTATTATATGTAGTGGATGCGAAATCTTCAGATAAACGAAGAGTAAAAACTGCTATTAATGACTTAAAACGTAATGGTGGACACGTAATAGGTGTTGTATTAAACAAAGTGGATATGAGTGATGAAAACCGTTATGGCTACGGATATGGCTATGGTTATGGAGGAGACGAAGATGGTAAAAAGAAATAGTTTAATATTCCTTACAGCTTTTGGTCTACTTCTAACAGGTTGTGGTAAATCAGGCTTAGAAATCACAAAAGATGATATTTTAGAAGTAGCTAGAGATGATGCGAATGCCACAAAAAGCGAATGTGAAAATGTATCCATTAAAGAACAAAAAGGTTCATATATTGTTTCATTTAATACAAATGGTGGATCTTATGAATACAAGATTGCTAAAGATGGTATTATAAAAGAGCGTAGTTTTAAGCGTGGAGCTAAAGAAGAGACTGCTGAAACGGAAAAGGTTGAAGAACCAGTTAAAGAAGAAACTACAAAAAAAGAAGAAAAGTCTTCAACTTCATTTGATGAAGGTCAACAACAGGCTATCAATTCAGCATTGGCAAATTCTGGATTAGTACAAGATGATGTATCTAATATTACTTGTTCTTTAGATTCAAATACAAACCAATATACAGTCACATTTGTATTAAATGATGTTACTACTACAGCAGTTGTAGATGCAGCTACATTTACTGTAATATCTACAATTTTAGGATAAACATTGTACCTTCCAGAAAATGGAAGGTTTTTTTATTTTATGTTCGTGTGGTATTATATTGCATATGGAGAAAATTTACTTATGATTCGTTTAGAAACACATTGTCATACAAGATATTCAAAAGACAGTCTACTTCTTCATTCCTTGTTGTATATGAAGTGTCTTTTGTGTCATATTGATGCGATTGCGATTTGTGAACATAATAATATCTTGGGAGCATTAAAGTTTAAAGAATATTGTTCAAAAAGAAAGAATAAGGTCTTTGTGATTGTTGGTGAAGAAATTATGACTTCTTCTGGAGAAATTATAGGACTTTATTTAAATGAAGAAATACCGGCTGGTTTATCTTGTGATGAAACAATAGATCGTATTATAGGTCAGGGTGGTGTAGTCTATGTACCACATCCTTATGATGAGAAGAGGTCTAAAACTGTATTGGATGAGGATTGTATTTGTTTGAATTCACATCGTATTGATTGTATTGAATGTTATAATGGTAGAAATGTGAATGAGAATTATTCAGTCATGCAGAATAAAATAGCCGATAAGTATGGCTTAGTAAAAGTAGTAGGTTCAGATGCACATACTTTAATGGAAATTGGTAGAAACTATATGGAAGTGGATTCTATTCCTTCTAATAGTTCTGAATTTAAGAGTGTTATTAAGAGTTGTACATTTCATACAAAGCCATGTATAAAGTTGGCTCATAAAGTGACTAAATGTGCTAAGTTAATTAAAATGATTGTAAAGGGGAACTTCAATGAAATATACAGAGTTATCAATAGAAAAATTAAAAAGTGAATGTAATGAATGGGCTAAAGAATTAAAGAAAACGTATTGTCCGGATTTAGTGATTTATGTAGCTAGAGCAGGTTATTTGATTGGTAAAGAGATGAGTGAAGTCTTTGAAGTACCAATGGTAGGAATTAGTGCAACGCGTGAGGGAAATAAATTAAAGGAGATTGTTGGGCCTGTTATTTCTTTAATGCCTAATTTTGTACGTAATTTCTTGATTAGTATGGAATTAAAATCAAATACACATGATAAGAATACGGAAAGAAAGATTCATTTTCATGAAAGCTTAAAAAAGTTAAAGGGACAATCTTTTGATCATATTTTAGTTGTGGATGATTCTGTAGATACAGGTCATTCTATGAAACAAGTGGTGGATGCGATTCAAAATGAGTTTAAGTCTGCTGAAATTAAAATTGCAGGATTGAATGTATGGGATAAGAGTAAGAATATCATTCATACGGATTTTGCACTTTATGAAAACACAGTGATCAAAGCACCTATGTCCAAGGATTCGAGTGAATATAAGGAATTTGTGCGTATTTATAATAATGAAACTAAAGAAGGAACTTTATAAACAAAAATCTGTTGTCGTTTGATTTATTAGTTCTGAATTTGTCAACAATTAGATAGATTACTAAATAATAAATTCACTAATGAAGAAATGTTCCTAGAATATTTGGAATTACAGAAAAGTTTTTTTGGTGATATTAATATTAGAAATAGCATCATGCTTGGACTGAAAGAAACGTTTGATTACTTAGATATTGGATTGCATATGGCTAAGTGTTAAACTTCTGATATAAGATATAGCGAAAGCCTTGATAACTATCAATTGATAGTGTATACTGTCAATAAGAAAAGAAAGGAGGAGTAGCTACGAATAGAAATTCAAGAATTGACTCCCAAGAATTCGTAGAGCAGTTTCTTAGTGAGTTAAAGGCGATATTAGAATCAGATACATTTGTGATTGAAAGAGATTTGGACATTCTTCCTAAAAAGAGAAATGAAAGTGCAACAGATCCTTATACAACAATAAATACAATGGCAGATTTAGAGTTTGATGCGAATGATGTGTGCGACGAACTTAAAGCAATCACGGTAGAAGATTATGCTGAGACGATGTTAGATGACAGAAATGTGGCTGCTCCACCTTTCTTTGTGTTCTATAGGAATATTCAGACAAGAGATGTGTATATTAAGGTAAAAATTAGGGATAAGGCGTCTGGAAAAGTATTTTGTGTTTCTTTCCATTTTGCCCGTTATCCTAAACCTAGCCCATTGCCATATGAGGGTTAAATTTTTGTGAGAGGAGGATACCAAAATGAAGGACAATTATTTGATCGAGAAAGTTGAAAGATATTGCCCTCTTTGCGACAAAGTTCACTTTGTAGAAAAAAGAAAGAGAATTGGCGAAATGCTGATTAAAAATGAGGGTACCTCTTATGAGGAGGTTTATTTCTTTTGCCCAGAGAGTGTTGATTATGAAGAAGATGAGTTTGTATCTGCAGATTTAATGAATCAGAATCTTCAGAGTGCAAGAAATGCATACCGAAAAAAGCATGGTTTGCTTACGTCTTATGAGATTGCAGAAATTCGAGGATTATATGGAATGAGCCAGGCGGATTTGGCCGTTTTACTAGGATGGGGAGAAGTAACCATCACAAGGTATGAAACAAAATCGATTCAGGATGAAACCTATGATCAGCTGATTCGTATGGTAAAGGATGATCCGTATTATGCACTTGAGAGATTGAAAAAACAGCGTGAAAAGTTCTCAAAGGAAAAGTACGAGATATTGCGAAGGGCAATCCAGCATAGAATAGAGACAATCGGTATTGAACAGTTAAATAGAAAAACCATTGAAAATCGCTATGTACAATTCGATGGACCTTGTGAGTTTAATGGATATCAGGTATTGGATTTAAACAAACTTGGAGCAACAATGGCATTTTTTGCACAGTATTGTAAAAATTTATATAAAGTAAAATTGATGAAGATGCTTTGGTATGCAGACGCATTGGCTTATAAACAAAGAGGTCGAGCAATAACCGGATTGGTTTATCAGCATCAAAAATATGGAGCATTGCCTATTGCAAACTCAGAAATTATTTATCTTCCACAATTGACAGTAGAAGAAATAGAGAGAGAGGAAATGGTAAGTTACCATATTCAAGCAAAATCAGGAGTGTCTTTAGATGCTTTGACACCAGAAGAAATAGATATTATCTATAAGGTGGCTAATAAGTTTAAAAATTCTACAACAAATGACATCGTTGAGTATATGCACGAAGAAGATGCTTATCAGGAAACACTCATGCAGCAAATCATACCATTTTCGTTATGTACCACATTGAAAGAATTCTAAAAGGTGGTTTTAAATACTCAGCATGGTATCAAGTTTAATATCTAAATAGTATCAAGTTTAATATCTAAGATATAGGAGAGGTATTACTACAGATAGTAGCATTAGATGAAAAAAACGCCATGCACAGGCAGTAGTAGCAATCGCAGCGCTTGCAGCGGCAGGTGAAGGTGTTGCACCTATTCCGTTTTCTGACTGTGCACTTTTGGTTTTAACTCAGCTCAAAGTGATAGCGTCGATTACGGTAATATTTAGATTTGATGTTAATAAGAGTGGTATATTTATGGCTTTTTTGAGATGTGAGTGCCAAGGTTCCTAGAAATGAGTAGTAAGATTTATGCTGAGGATTAGATGACAATAAAATTTTCAAAAAGTTCAGACAAAACATATAAATAGTGATATAATCCGATATTACAAAGGAAGGAGATCGAGATAATGAGCTATAAAGTTTTAGATGTATGTCGCCATGTGATTAATTATAGCAATGAGCACGACTACGGCATTTCAAATTTAAAACTTCAGAAAGTACTTTATTTTATTCAGGCTTATTTTCTGACAAAAAAGAAAGACCACACTCCTTGTTTTGATGAGAAAATTGAAGCATGGGATTTTGGACCAGTTGTGCCAGAAGCATATCATGAATATAAACAGTATGGAAGTGGAGATATTCCAACGATAGAATCTTATATTATGTTTGATAAAGATGATATTTGGAATTCAAAAAGAGTTGAGTTTGAGGACACAGCAATTTCGGATAATGATAAATCTCTTATTGATAAAGTCGTAGATAAATTTGCGGATTATTCAGCGACAGACCTTGTGTCATTGACGCATAGACAATCGCCTTGGATTGACGCATACGCACCATATCAGAATAACGAGATAACAATCGAAGCAATAAGGGAGTATTTTAATGGCTGATGATAATTTGGATGTATTGCTTAAAACGACTGATAATAAAACAATGTCGCTGGAGCAATCAAAAAAATTTGCAAACACCAAAAGAAAAATTAATGGTATTTGCAAAGCGTTGTCTCTAAATACTAAGGACTATGACCCACAGAAAACAGTCGAAAATATAGCATCTTATATTTTATCAAACAATAAGTTAGACAGAATCCTTTATTCGGAGATAAGTAATTATGTCTATTCGTTGGAAATGTCAGAACGAGGAGTTTTTGCTACAAATTTAGAAAAGTTATTGCTTTATTCACTTGATGATAATAATGAAGTAAATGATGACTGTAAGAAGATGATTGTAAAGATTTACGACCATTTTCAGCTGGCATTACATCAGATTGAAAACGTTAATAATATTTTTGCTAATAGTATTGAAGAGGCGAAAGAGAACCTGCAAAAGCAAATAAAAGGTGTTGAAAAAGAATATATCTCCATACTTGGTATATTCGCTGCAATTGTATTGGCATTTGTTGGTGGAATAACATTTTCAACATCCGTTCTACAGAATATATCTGCGGTAAGCGTATTTAGACTACTGCTGGTGGTTGATTTCTTGGCATTTGTTCTTATTAATGTAATATATATTTTGGTGAAATTTATTTTTACAATTAACGAGAAGAATGCGAAACTTTTTAATATTATGGCGTTGAATGGTGCATGCTTGGTTATTGCTGTAATTATTGTGATTTCATGGATGCTCAATGCTGATCAGATCCCAGACTTTATTTCTCAATTTTTACCTTGGACTAAATAGTAAAACGCTCTCGATAAAATTGCTAGTAAGAATTGAACTATATGTAGCTTTCTAGTTGTATATATAGTGCTTGTAAAAAGATTTGTAGGTAAGAAAAAGTGAGTAAATCAATATGCACTAGTAAAACTCCATTTTATGAAACGTGATAATTATATCGATGAATTGGAAATTGAAGCTAATTCTTCAAAATTAGTAATCGAAGCAAAACCCTTGAAACAATATTTTTGTATTAAGAAAGGTTGAACAGAGATTGGAACGATGAAAAGATTCAGTTGGGACAGATAGTGAACACATGTGTTCATATTTCATAACTAAAAACTAATAGATTAGAGAGAGGCTTATGGCAGATAAAATTGGAACTGATAGATACGGGGAAATACTTATATATCAGACTGATGATGGAAGACAAATATAGATGTTAAAATAGAAGATGATACAGTGTGGCTGACACAACAGCAGCTTACTGAATTATATCAATGCAGTAAATCAAATATGAGTGAATATATAAAGCATATATTCAAAGAAGGGGAACTGGATAAGGATTCAGTTGTTCGGAATTTCCGAATGACTGCCGATGATGTGTATAAAGACAATGTATAAAATAGATTGTACTTTATAGGTGAAGAAAGGTACGTAAATTTGTGCTTTTCTTCTTTTTTTTATATAATATTAAGAGTTATATATTTGGAGATTTAAACTATGTCAAAAATAGGTACTTTAAAGATAACGATAGAATTTATATTTTATTGGATATTAATCAATTTCCTGCAGGAGATCCATGTCCTGCGTTTCTATGGGGAGTATACGATTAAGCTTTGCGCTTTGTATTTTTTAATGCAGTTGCTGATTGGGCGTTATCAAGGAAAAGTGTTATTGATGTATGATGAGATTCGTTTATTGATTCTTTCGCATTTGGGTTTTTTCTTTGGTAGTTTTTTGATTTTCCCATTTAGTTCTTGGACGATTCGTAAAATATATGGGTTTTTATTATTAACCCTTGTCTTATTTTTGTTTGCGGGTTGTAACTCAAGATATTCGCATAAGATATTCCGCCAGCGTTATAAACATAATACGTTAATTGTAGGTACAGGACATACGGCTGCGCAATTGGCTTTTGTATGTCGTGGAAATAGTTATTCATTATTGGATGTACAGGGATATGTGAGTTGTAAGTCGTATGGCATTCATCAGGAGCAGGTTGTTTCTAAAAAGTTAACGATGGAATTGGATGCGGTAGATGATTTTATACGTACGCATAATATTGATACGGTATTGATTGCGATTCCTGAAATTAATAAAAAGAATTTAAATAAATTGTTTGAGTTATTTAAAGGGAAGGTATTAAACATTAAATATTTGCCACAGGTAACTGGCTTAGTTACGTTTGATACAAAGGTTGAGGATTTTGATGGTATATTAATGATTTCAAATTCTCGTGGTGTCAATCAATTGGGATCTTATATTCTAAAGCGTTGTATGGATATTTGTGCAGGACTATGTGGCATAATCATCTTGATTCCTTTAACGGTATATGTATTCTTTAAAAATCGTATGGAAGGCGATCGGGGGCCTGTCTTCTTTACGCAGAATCGTATTGGCAAAAATGGCAAGGAATTTAAGATGTATAAGTATCGTACAATGGTGCTTGGTGCAGATAAGATTCTAGAGGATTTAATGGCAAGTGATCCTAAGATTCGTGAAGAGTATCAGAAGAATAAAAAGCTGGCCAATGATCCTCGTATTACAAGTGCAGGGCATTTCTTGCGTGAGAAGAGTTTGGATGAATTTCCTCAATTTATCAATGTGTTCTTTGGACAAATGTCTTTGATTGGGCCTCGACCGTATCTACCAAAAGAAAAAGTGGATATGGGTGAATATTATGAGGATGTGGTTGCGTGTAAGCCTGGCATTACGGGTATGTGGCAAAGTCATGGTCGTAGTGATGTGAGTTTTGAACAACGTCTGATTTTGGATGAGTATTATTATCGTAACTGGTCATTTTGGCTGGATGTTACATTGCTTTGTAAGACAGTAAAACAAGTTTTATATGGAAGGGGAGCTGTTTAATTATGAAAGATGAAAGTAAAGTTTCGAAAGTATTGAGTATTTTATTGAGTGTTGTATTGGTGATTTCTTCATTTTACTTATTGTATCAAGTGATTCGTTTGAATGTATTGCCATCTAAATTCTTATTTCCACTTACGATTGGAGTGGTTGTCTTGGATGCCATTTTTATCTTATTGCTTATTTATTTTAGTAAGAATGTGGTTTCTAAAATTATTTGTATTGTATTAACACTATTTATTTGTGTCGCAACTTGCATGGGTGGGTATTATATTTCTAAAACGCAAAATGTTTTAAGTAATATTACAAATGTTGCCAAACATGCCAAAAATACAGTGAGTGTGGTTGTCAAAGAATCAAGTTCCATTAAGAATAAGTCTCAATTGAATGGTGTAAGTGTGGGTAGCTTACGTTTGAATGAACAGGGTTCTAAAAAAGTGCTTAAAGAATTGAGTAATGAAGGTATTGTTTTAAATCAAACAGAATACGATAGTATGACAGCACTTTTAGAAGCTTTCTATAATGGAGAAGTAGATTCGATTATTATTAATGAATCAAGTCGTAGTCAAATTTTGGATATGGAAGCTTATTCTAATTTTGATTCAAATACGCGTGTTGTGTATCAAACTTCTTATAAAGTAAAAAATAATGATTCTGCAACATCCGTTAGTGATATTACTTCAAAACCATTTAATGTATTAATTTCTGGTTCAGATACACGTGGTGGATTTGATGAAAATGGTCGTAGTGATGTGATTATGATAGCTACAGTCAATCCTAAAACACATACCATTCTATTAACTTCAGTACCACGTGATTTCTATGTCACTACAGCTTGTGATGCAGGGGATGGATGTATGCAAGGAGCTTTAGATAAGATTACACATACGGGTATTCATGGTACAAATACAACAAAGCGTACAGTAGAACAATTGTTGGGTATTGAAATCAACTATACATTCAAAGTTGGATTCGATACAGTAACTAAGCTTGTAGATACACTAGGTGGAGTTGATGTAACTGTAGCTCCTGGATATGCTGTACATAATGAATATATTAATGTTAAAGAAGGTGTTAATCATTTATATGGTGAAGAAGCACTTGAATATGCTCGTGAAAGATACGCTTATGCAGAAGGGGATCGTCAGCGTACTAAGAATCAGCAACAAGTGCTTATGGGTATTGTAAAAGAGGCGACTAAACCAAGTGTGATTACAAACTATGCAGCGATTATGGATACTATGGCAAATACTTTCTCAACGACAATGTCCAATGAGGAGATTACAGATTTGATCAAGTATCAATTAAACAACAATCCAACTTGGAAAATGGAGCAGTATATGGTTGATGGTACGGGTGATACTTTAATGTGTGCAGAACTTGGAGATGCGGCATCTGTTATGGTTCCAGATCAAAGTACAGTTAAAATGGCTAAGGATAAGATTAATGCCGTTCTTGCAGGTAAATCGAGTGAGGATGTTAAATAATATGCCTGCAGATGATTATATTACTTCTCAAATAGATCCTTGTATAAGAAAATATGAAGACTTATCGCATAAGTATCATAAGATTCATATGGGTTTAATGATTGCTTGTTTTAGTTGTTTTATTGGTGTGATTATACTAAATGTAGTTTATATCATTGTGCCTGTTATTTGGTTAATTCTTTCAAGTATTGTATGTACTTTAGGTGGTTTATTTCTATTCTTCTTTGATAGTTTGAATGGGTACTTAGAGAAGTCATTGTCTTATAAACATAAGGCTGAATCTTTGGGTTATGAAAAGCATTTATATAAGGCGAAAGAGAATGGCTTTAAAGGTTTTGCGTATCGTTGTGAAAGATATATGTAGATTGTGGGATGGTTAGATTAACCATCCCATTTTTTGGCTGATTTGCCAAAAGGGTTGGATTTATACTATAATATGTAATTGTGAGCCATATAGAAGTTTATAGGAGATTATTTTTATGCCTAAAAAAAATGTAAAGAATGGTAAAAAATCAAATAGGGTAATCAGTAAATTTTTGACAATATTTATGATTGCGGCTTTGGCATTATTGATTTTTCAAATCATTGATTTGAATTTATTACCGATGAAACTCATGATCTTAGTGTCTTTAGTCTTAGTTATATTGACTTTGATTATTATATTAATGTTGCATTTTAAAGCTCGTAAGTTTTTTTCAAGACTTTTAATGGGACTGATTGCACTATGTATGTGTGCGGGTTTAGCTTTTGGCAATTATTTTATTTTTAAAACGGATAATACTTTTGAAAAGGTGACAAGTCTTGCGGATAGTAAGGCCACTTCAACTTCGATTGTTGTTTTAAAGGCTTCTTCGATTGAAAAAGAGAAGGATCTTGCAGGGGCTAAGATTGGTACGATTCTAGATATGGATGAAGAGGCAACAAGTCGTATGTTGAAGGATTTAGATTCAGACAAGATCAAATATACAACGAAGGATTATTCTTCATTGGATGATATGATGGAAGCTTTATATAATAATGAAGTGGATGCGATTTGTTTAAATGAAAAGTATCGTGATATCTTACATGAGGGTGGAGCGTATTTTAATTTTCAAACGGATTCTCGTGTCGTGCATCAAAATGTGTATTATACAAAAGTCACTAAGAAAGATAATCCAAGTGATCCGGTAAATAATATTACTAAGGATACATTTACTGTATTAGTAAGTGGAAATGATTCCTATGGTACGTTACAAGATTCGAATACGCGTAGTGATGCCAACTTATTATTAACAGTCAATCCTAAAACAGGAACGATTTTAATGACAAGTATTCCTCGTGATTATTATGTGGAACTTGTTTGTCCTGACAATGAAGAACAAGCTTGTCCTGAAGGTAGTTATGATAAATTAACACATTCTGGATTAATGGGTGTGAAGAGTACGGAAAAGACAATTGAAAAAGCTTTGGGAATCACAATTAATTATAATATTCGTATTAACTTTTCGAGTGTAGTAAGTTTAGTGGATGCCTTGGATGGAATTGATTTGGATATTAAAAAAGGTGAGGAAGTCGATATCTTCTATACGAATTCGCAGCCTGGCTTAAGTGTAGGTAAACATCATGTGGATGGTGAAACAGCCTTAGCATTTGCACGTGAAAGACACGCTTATGCAGATGGTGACAACCAACGTGTTCGTAACCAACAAAAAGTATTTAAAGCTATGTTTAAACGTATTGTTTCCCCTAAGATGATCACAAACTATGGTAAGTTTATGGATGCCTTAGCTGTTGCGTTTGATACAAACCTATCGGGTGATGAAATCAGTAAGTTTGTGAAGTATGAACTAAACAGAATGCCAAAATGGAAGATTGAATCGTATGCGATTGTTGCAGATTCAGATACAAAATTCTGTTATCAAGCACAAAGCTATGCGAGTGTTGTCGTTCAAAATGATATTATGAATGAAGTGGCTAGAAAGAAGATTCAAGCTGTCATTGATGGAAAGAGTTCAGAAACGGTAGAAGATCCTTCTGGATTCTCACAAACACCAGATGAAAATAATGCGATTGGTAATACAGCAGAACTTGAAGCGATGGGAATCATTAATAATAGTGGATCTTCATCAAATAATAGTAGTAATGATTACGATTATAACTACGACAACAATTATGATTATAGTTATGATAACAGCAATGATTATGATTATAGTAATAATTATGATTCAAGCTATGATGATTCAAACTACAACAATCCAGATGATAACTATTATGAAAATGATAGTTATGATGATACGGCTGGTTAACACTAAGATACCTTCGGGTATCTTTTTTAATGCGTAAAATGCATTGTATTATATCGAAAAATGAAGAAAATGTACAAATCATGAGAAAATATGTTGAGATTTCTATTTATTATTTAAGTGTGGTGCTAAAATGTGAATACAATTTTCTGTTACTAACTTTTTGCCTTTTAGAGATGAAGTGATCTTGAGCTTAAGTACGAATAAAGATAATTCGCATAAAGAAAATTTATTATTTTATAAGACACATTTAATAAAACAGGATATAGACATCATTAATGTCAAATAGACTTGT
>ERZ780223.2661-NODE-2661-length-14732-cov-7.258295_pt1 | contig 14732 bp, 14 predicted proteins | sample MGYA00511016_ERZ780223 | MGnify/ENA primary metagenome ERZ780223 (study PRJEB29588, sample SAMEA2159032) | human gut metagenome | biome: human gut; feature: human-associated habitat; material: faeces | place: Denmark | collected 2008/2010 ... | reverse complement strand
TACGTCTAAAGGACTATTTTATGGGTAGAGTTAGATTTTATACAGCGTTGGTATTTGCAAGATTAACTTATTTAGCGATTAAGCTATTAAACCGTTCATCAGGTACTTCTTTTGTGGGGATGATGACTTTGAAAATCTGTCCGAATTTTTTGTCTTATTGTAAAAAATATATAAAAAAATCTGCAATTACTGTCTCAGGTACAAATGGTAAAACTACAACATCCGGTTTGATTTCTCATATTTTTGAATTTGATAAATGCAGAATAATACATAATGTTAAGGGGGCAAATATGCTTACTGGGATTGCGAATGTATTTGCTCTTAATGTTTTGCCTTTTAAAAAGTTCGATTATGCTGTTCTGGAATCTGATGAAGCATATTTAACAAAATTGTATGATTATTTTGAGTCTGATTTTCTTGTAGTTACAAATCTTTTTAGAGATCAACTGGACAGATACGGGGAATTATCTACAACTGCAAGTTTTATTCAGAATGCTATTGATAAAAGTCAAGCAAAGCTTATTTTGAATGCTGATGATCCTTTAGTTACAAATTTTGGAAAAGGAAGGGATGCAGTTTATTATGGCTTTGAAGAAGTCGAATTTTGTTCTGATGTTCATAATTCAACTTCCAACGCTCCAATGGAAGTTTTTAACTGTATTTGCGGAGAACCTTTGCAATATTCAAAACAGTTTTTTGCGCAGCAGGGGCATTATTTTTGTAAATCATGCGGCTATAAGCGTCCGGAACTTTCTTATAAAGGTTATGTAAAAGTTTATGCTGATTATTCCGTACTAAAAGTATATTCAGTATCAGATGGTAAATCTTATGAATTTAAATTAAATCTGGTAGGGTTGTATAATGCTTATAATGCCCTCGCCGCAATAGCATGCGCTTTTGAAAATGGAATAGATTATCATACAATTAAAGATGCTGTATCATCTTATCAATCAATTTTTGGCAGAGCTGAAAAAAGGGTTATTAATGGACATGATACCCTTATACAACTTATAAAAAACCCGACAGGTGCAAGTGAAGTTCTGAAAACTGTAGATTTATCATCAAATATTGTTATTGCAATAAATGATAACTATGCAGACGGGAGAGATATCTCCTGGTTGTGGGATAGTGATTTCGAACAGTTGAAAAATGCCAGTGGGTTGGTTATTACCTCGGGCACCAGAGCAAATGATATGGCTTTAAGGCTGAAATATGCAGGTATACCTCAGGATAGAATTATTGTGGAAGAGAATATTAAATCTGCTATTGAAATTGCTGCAAAATCTGATAATATAGAAGAAAGGATAACCATCCTGCCATCATATACAGCTTTGTTGAAAATTAGTAAAATGAAGTTTTAGAAAGGATATAACTATGCTTTTAGGTGTAAATATTGACCATGTTGCAACATTGAGAAATGCCAGAGGAGGAGAACATCCGGATCCTGTGCAGGCGGCTCTTGTGTGTGAAGCTAACGGTGCCACATCTATTACTGCTCATTTGCGTGAAGATAGACGACATATCAAAGATAAAGACCTTATTGCCTTAAAAAAAGTAATAAAAACTAATTTGAATTTGGAAATGGCTGTGACGTCTGAAATGCAGCAAATTGCATTAAAAATAAAACCGCACTCTGTTTGTCTTGTTCCTGAAAAACGTCAGGAAGTAACAACTGAGGGTGGTCTTGATGTTGTTGGCAGGTTAAATAAAATTTGTGATTTTATTACACCATTAAAGGAAGCTGGAATTTTAGTAAGTTTATTTATTGACCCTACAAAAGACCAGGTTGATGCTGCAGCAAAATCAGGTGCTCAATTTATAGAACTTCATACCGGTCAATATTCTTTAGCTTTTGGTACTCCAGATGAGGCCGAAGAATTTGAAAAACTTAAAGATGCAACCGAATTAGCTCATTCTTACGGGTTAAAAGTTAATGCCGGTCATGGTTTGAACTATGAAAATGTTTATAGAATGCGTCAAATTTATGGTATTCATGAATTAAATATAGGTCATAGCATTATATCGAGAGCCGTATTTGTTGGGATAGATAAAGCTGTACAAGAAATGGCAGCGCTTGTAAAATAGGTAAGTCATTATGAATAAATCTTATGAAGAAATTGTTGAAGAAATGCAGCAAGTAGTTAATCAAATGGTTTTGGATGATTTGGAAGAAAATCCAGATTTAGTCAATGAATATTTTGATTGTGACTGCTGTGGAAAAAATAAATGTCTTGCCGGTTCAATTCAGTACGGCGACTACAGATTATGTAATGATTGTGTCCTGCTTGCAGAAACAGGTTTTGCACTTGGCAAATTTAAAGATATTCAATCGCTTATGGATGCAATGGAAGATAAACGTCTGGAAGAACTTTGTAATTTTGTTAAAGATGAAGAGGCTCGAAAAAATACTTTAACTGATAATTAAATCTGATTATAAGTTAAAGTATCGATTTTAATTAGATAAAAACTATCTTTTGAGCTGTTAAGTCTCTGTTTTTGTTGTTTATTTTTCAAATTCGTGGTGATGCTGTGGCAATGTTGGAAACAATGGTTTAGGCATTAAAAAACCTGGTGTTCCAAGTCCGTTAAACGGAGGCCTTGCCGGATGATTCCTTTCAAATCTTGCGCGGCCTTCTGCTTTCATTTTTTCTAACTCAGCTTTTTGTTCTTTGTTTAATATTTTTTCAAAATCGTGAGTGTTTTTTTGGCGGATTTCTCTGGCTTGTTTTTCTAACTTTTTAATTTCATCTTCGAGTTTTGTTATTTTTTCTATTTGAGCACGTTCAGCTAATCTTGAGCGTCTCACAGCTTCTATTTCTTGCCTTTTGAATTCTATTTGCAATATAATAGGTTTCATTTGTTCCCTTCCTTGCAGGTGAATTGCTTTTGCTTTTTCTTTTTGTTTTTCTGACAGATTTAGCCTTTTTTCAAACTCACGTCTCATTTGTTCTTTTGATGGTCTGTTTTGGAAATTGTCACTGCAATTTGCGATTGCCTGGTTATAGTTGCAGCCTAGAGCAATTATTATTAATGTTAAGATTAATGAAAATATTTTTTTCATTTTTCTATTGTCACCTTTCTTTTTTATAGTAAATCTTGTAATAGTTGAGCTAATTCTTTTTTTGCATTATAGATTCTTGATTTAACTGTGCCGAGTGGACATTTTAGTTTTTGCGCGCATTCTTCATATGAATATCCGTTAATTTCGCAAATCATTATTACTTCTTTAAATTTTGGTTTTAAATGATTTATTGCATCAATTATACGTTTTTGTCTTTCCCGTTTTATTATATTTAATTCAGGTGATGCTTTTTTATCTTTGATGTTTGTTAAAATTAAATCATCAGAGGTTGCTGTATCTGATATTTTTTTATATGAAGATTTTAAATAATCAAGTGAAGTGTTTTTTGTAATAGATGCTATCCAGCTTTTTATAGAACCTTGTTCTTTGTATTTATCTGAATTTTTCCATATTTTTAGATATACTTCCTGCTCCAGATCATCGTTTTCTTCTTTGGTAATAAGTCGTATAATGTTTTTAATATTATGTTTATTTTCAAGTATTACTTTTTTTAAATCCATCTATTCAACCGAAATCAGTCCGTAAGAATCTACAGGTAATCCAAGATCTTCTGAACTTAGAGTAGTGCCGTATTTGAGAGTATCAGACACATCAGTGTTGAGGTTTATTACGCCTAAAGTTGTTCCGCTAAGCATTATCATACACAACGCGCAAGCCATTTTTACTTTAGCAAAATTTTTACGCTTTTCTCTGTAATAAGGTTTAACTTCTTTGATAAGTTCAGAAATTTTCAGCATTTTTTCATGTTCTTTTCTGCAATCTTCGCATTCAAGAATATGTTGTTCTAATTCTTCTTCACTTCTAAAAGTAAATAGAGCTTCGTATTTTGAGCATTTGTTATTCATAATATATCAACCTCTATACTCTTATAACGATTTTAAAATAAAAAAGTTCATTTTTGTATTTTAATATTCATAAATATTATTTTTTGTAACATCTATTGTGTTTAAATAAGTTAAAATATTTATCAATTCCTTGCACAAAGATTTTTTTGATAGTAGAATGTCAAATATATAAGGGGAGAAATTATGGAATTTTTCAGAAAACATCAAAAACTGATAGTTGGTATAATAGCTGTTACTTTTGTTGCCTGGACTGTTGGCTTGATGTTATTGCCGCTGCTTGTAAAATAAATAATATTAATGATGAAGATTAGAAATGTTTTAAAAGATATATGTATATGCTGGATTGTTTTTGGAATCTCCGGAATGCTGGGAGTCCATTGTAATGCGTTTGCAGCCCAATCTTTGAATCAAAAGTTGAAGCAAACAAATAATAAACGTTATTATTTTCAGCAGAAAAAACAGCAAGCTGATTTGAAGCTTAGAAACGAACGTAACAAGCTTAATAATAACCAGCAGCGATTAGAACGGGCTCATCATGAGCTTCAAACCACAACAGTTCGATATAATTCTTTGCTTGCTAATTTATCATCTATGGAACAACAACTGAATGCGGCTATTGCTGAGTTTAGAAGTATTGATTCTGCAATGAAAGAAAGAATAAGGCAGGTTTATAAGCATCAACGTACAGGTATGTTCGAACTTATAATGTCGGCAAAAGATGTAAATACATTGATGGATACGTTCTATTTTGAAAAAATTGTTATAAAAGATGACTATAAAAGAATGCAGGCTGTAAAGAATAAGGCAAATGAAATTTCTCAGTTGAAAGCTCAGGTTGAGAGTCAAAGAAGAATGGTAGAAGCATCAATAAGGGATATTAATAATCAGCGTGCCTCTATTCAAAACTCAATTGCTGAAAATAAAACTATGATTACTCGTTTACAGAAGGATAAAAATTATTATGAGCGTTCTGAACGAGAATTGGCAAGGCAATCTGCAAGTATTCAATCAATGATTGAAAATATGACACGTAAGAGTGGAGGAACATCTTCACAGGTAAAAGTTTCTTCATCCGGATTTATAAAACCTATATCCGGACCAATAACTTCTCCGTTTGGTTGGAGGACTCATCCTATATTTAAGAGTCGTATATTCCATTCAGGAATTGATATTGGTGGTCCAAACGGTGGCGCGATTGCAGCTTCCAATGATGGTCGTGTAATCTATGCCGGATGGTATGGCGGATATGGGAAAGTTGTAATTTTGGACCACGGTGTTGTTAATGGGCAGCCGATTACAACCTTATATGGACATATGTCCGCTATCAATGTTTCAAATGGACAAAATGTTAAGAAAGGTCAGACTATAGGGCGAGAGGGTTCTACAGGTTATAGTACCGGACCGCATTGTCACTTTGAGGTTCGTGTCAATGGTAAACCTACCAATCCGTTGAGTTACATTTAAGATAAGGAATTAAAACATTGAAAAGATATTTAATTGCAGCACTTGTCATATTCTCATTTTCAAATTCTTCTTTTGCCGAAGATATTACTCAATCTCCTGTGGCAAATGTAGAAAATGCTGTTTTTAGATCTTCATTAACTGATTTGGTTCCAGATGAAGATGGTAATTCTTATTCTGGTTATGATAGTTATTCTTTTGATGATAATGGTAGAACTTACAAGGAAATTGACCCCGATAATATGCCATTTTTCAAGCAAATGAGATTGCGGGCGACGAATGCTATTATAAATATTGGTTCAGATTCTGAGGACGAGATTTCTGATGATGGTTCTCTGGAAACTAATGTTGATAGGTTTAAATTCTGGAAAAAGAAATCTGCTAAAAAATCTGCAGAAGAAGAGGTTATTCTTGATAGTGAAAGTGCATTAACCAATTCAATACAGTCTGAAACTGCTTCTAATATGCAAATCCCTGAAGAGACTATATCACTAGAAGGTGGAATTAATAAGCAACAAACAGAAAAGCAAATGATGTTGGATGCTGAAAATGTTACTTTTGATGAAGATACCGGTGATATGGTTGCAACAGGTAATCCTGTATTATATCTGCCTCCTCAAAAAACAAAAATTATTGCAGATAAAATGACATACAATGACGAATCAAATATTTTGAAAGGGATTGGTAATGTTGTTGTTATAAAAGACGGTATGCCTACGATGGGTGATTATCTAGAAATTGATATGAATGAAGAAACTATGGTAATGGATAATGTTTTGACCAAAACTCAAACTATGGATACTGTTGCCAAAAAAGTTATTCAACGAGATGGACTATTGATATTGCATGATGGGAATTTTCATTCAGATAAATCTGAAATATATAGGTTAACGTCAAGAATGATAGGACCTCGTTTTCATAATATGATAGTTGATGAAGATGCTAAATCTTTGATTTTCGGGACTCCAACAGGTAATAATCTGACATTTAATATTGCAGAGTTGTATATTGATGCTAGGAAAAATCATGATGTAATAAAGGCAAAACATATTGAAGTTTATCATAAGGATAAATATTTATTTACATGGCCAAGTTTAACAGCTTACACGAATAAAGATAGAGATTATTTTGAGGCAAATTATCCGGAATTCGGTTCTCGTAGAAAGCTAGGTATGTTTATTGGTCCTGGATTTGTTTTTGGAGGTCCGGCCGGGTCTGTCATTAAGGTTATTCCATTTTTAAACTATAACCACGGGTTTGGTTTTGGTGGTGCATTGAAGTATAGAAATACATACAATAGTACTGAATTGGGTTATGGTTCTGCAAATGAAATTTTCTTCATGCGTGGTAGACAAAGACTTGATGATAATTTATTCTTGCAGTATGCGGCTAATTCATATATGGATGAATGGTTTTTAGGCGCAAGAATGCCAAAGTATTTAGCTGAAGTTTACTATGATAAGAAATTTGTAAACAAAAATTTCTTAGCAGAAGGAAAAGATATGCAATTCCGTCATAGATTCGGGCTTGGTATCATGGAAGATAATGATAGAAACTTCTATGGCGAAAAAATTAATTCCAATGGTATTTCTACAACAAGATTAAGATATATGGCAGAAGTAAGGCAGTCTATTTATAATTATACAAACGAAGAAGAAAGAATTTCTTTCGATTTTAGTATGGCAATGCAGGGTTCTGCAGCAGTATATGGTACTGGAGATACTCAATTTGTTGCCAGAGTTGGTCCAAGATTCCATGTTCAATATAAAAATTGGATGCAGGATTTAGGATATTTTATTGCCGGATATTCTGATAATACTCCTTTGCCAAGATATGATATGTATAGATACGGGCATCAGAGTGTATATTTAACCGAGGCTTTCAGAATTAATAAGTATATTTCAGTCGGCTGGTCTGGTAATATTAATCTTTCTGATGATGCTCCTAATGGTAAAATGTTCCAGGAAAACAGATTTATTGTGGCATTTGGACCGGATGATTGTAAGATTAGTTTGGGCTACGACTTTGTAAGACAAACTACCTATTTTGGTTTTAATGTGGCGTTTGATACAAAAGGAACTACAATAAATTACAAAAAAATGGAAATAAAAAATCCGGAAAGGCTTGGTCAGAAAAAGAAAAGTGAAGAAGAACGCCAATTAGCTTTTGCACCTGCCAAAAAAGTTGAAGAGGTTCCGGTAAATAATAGCAGATGGGGTAAAAAGGATATTAAAGCTACCCCGGCCGTTTTAAAATATGCTCAGGTTATTGATATAGAAGATCCTGATAAGGAAACGATTGAATAGTATGTTGGATGATTTGAAATCAAAATTAATTGAATATGGTAAATTAGCAGGAGTCAAAGGCTTTACTCCTGGCTTTTCGGGAAATTTGTCTGCAAGATGCGGTGATAAAATAATTATTACAGCAACGGGAACGGCAAATGGATATTTAAAAGAGGATGATTTCGCAGTTATAGATTTTGCAGGAAATGTGGTTGAGGGAGATAGAAGACCATCAAGCGAAAAAATGTTGCATGTTAAGTTTTATGAGCTTCGACCAGAGATAAATTATATATTTCATGTTCATTCACCATATTTAACTTCATTTGCGGCATCAGGTATGGAAATGAATGAAAATGTGCTAGCAGAAATAGTCTATTGTTTCGGAAAGATTCCGCTGGCAAAATATGCACTTCCAGGTTCCGTTGACCTTGTTGAAAATACTTCATTATATTTTAAAGATTATGATGTAGTTTTGATGGAAAATCACGGGGTTATTGTTGGAGACCGGGATGTAGAACAGGCTTATTTGAAATTAGAATTATGTGAAGCATATGCAAAAACTTTAATCTGTTCAAAAATTCTTGGTGGTGCTAAAATATTACCAGAGATAGAAGTTGAAAAAATTTATTCACTGAGAAATAAGTAAAAGAGGAAAATTATTGTGGCAATAACATTAGAAAATAAACAGGGTTTAATTGCAGGTGATGGTATTTTACCGGTTAGAATGGCGCAGTATGCAAAAGAAAACGGCTTTGATGTGGTTTGTATTTCTCTTGCAAAAGATAATGTTAGGGATTTGAAAAAATACTGTTCTAAGGTTTATTCTTGCCATCCTGGTGAAGTTAATAAAATTGAACAAATTTTAAAAGACGAACAAATTAAGCAAATGACTTTTTTAGGAAAAGTTCATAAGAAGGTTTTGTTGCAACTTCACAAATTTGATAAAAAAGCAATTGATTTGATAAAAGAAGCTTCAAGATTGAATGATGATCAGGTTATGTTGATGATAGTTGAAGAACTTCAAAAAATAGGTGTAGAAGTTTTAGATCAGACAATCTTTATAAAGAATTTGATGATTCCTGCCGGTGTGCTGGGTAAACATAAGCCGACTGATGCACAAATGGAAGATGTTAATTATGGCTTCTGGCTTGCAAAAGAAATGGGGAAACTTGATGTTGGTCAGTCCGTTGTAATTAAAGATAAAATGATAATGGCTGTAGAAGCTATTGAAGGCACTGACATGTGTATAAAACGCGGTGCTAAACTTGCTAAGGATGGAGCTGTTGTTGTAAAAGTTGCAAAGCCTAAGCAGGATAAAAGGTTTGATATCCCTGCTATTGGTATGAAAACATTAAGAACAATGAGTTACAGGCATGCAAATTTAATTGCTGTAGAGGCAAATGAAACAATTATCGTTGATCAGGAAAAAGTTGTAAAGTATGCTGATGAGCATAATATAGTTATAATGGCAGTTTAGATGAAAAAAATATTTATTATAACAGGTGAATATTCTGGAGATATACATGCTTCCAATGTTGTAAGAGAACTAAAAGCGTTGAATTCTGATGTGGCAATTGAAGGCATTGGCGGTGATAATCTAGCCGCTGAAGGAGTTAAACTGTTTGCAAATCAGGATAAAATGTCTGCTGTTGGGATTTCTCCAAAAATTTTAATTGACCATTATAAACTGGGAAAGTCATTAGTTGACTATTTGAAAAATGATTTTAAGCCGGATTTAGTACTTTTAATTGATTATGGCGCATTTAATTTATCCGTTGCAAAGTTTTTGCATGCTGCCGGGATTAAAATTTTTTATTATATTCCACCGCAAGTTTGGGCAAGTAGAAAATATAGAATAAGGCTTATTAAAAAATTTGTAGATAAAGTCCTTTGTATCTTTCCGTTTGAAAAACCTCTTTATGCACAGTATGGAATAGATGCTCATTATTGTGGTCATCCTCTTGTTGCTCAATTGCCTCCTGCTGTTTATAGAAAGGAGTTTTTGCAAAAACATGGTTTTGACCCTGATAAGAAACTTGTTTCCGTATTTCCAGGATCAAGAGTTTTCGAGTTAAAAGAGCTGATGAGCGTTTTTAAGGAATCTGTAGAAAAACTGAAACAAAAACATCCGGATTTACAATTCTGTATGTCTCAGGCTCCAAATTTGTCAGATGATGTTTATAAAAAATATCTAGGTGATGATTTTGATATAAAGGTTATAAAAGGTGAGAATCAGGCACTGTTGAGTGCTTCAGATGCTTTAATTTTAGCCTCTGGGACAGTAGCATTAGAGGCTTGTTTGTATAAAACTCCTATGATTATTGCTTACCGCGGCCCAAAATTGTTTTATTGGATTTATTTGTTGGTAAGATGTATAAAAAGAGTGTCTTTACCAAATATTATTGCGGATAAAGAAATTGTGCCCGAAATTATTCAGGATAAAGTTACTCCAATAAATATAACTTATGAAATTGAAGAACTTCTTTATAATTCTGAAAAAAGGTCAAAAACAATAGAAGAATTGGCAAATGTAAAAAGTTTATTATCTGATAAAAATTCTGCATTAGAAGTGGCTAAAGTAATTGATACTGAATTATTTTCGTAACATATCTTTAGATAATATGTCATTGTGAGCAATTTTGCAGGTTCTTGAAATTTAATATAATTGTAGGTTAGTGATTTTATGATAAATTCTATTCCAACAATTGATAATAAAAATAATAAACCATTCGGAAACGTGACAATCAAGCACAATCCGAGTGATTATTGGCTTTGTCAAAATTATGTAATACAGGATACTTATACTAATAAAGAGCAGAATAAAGATAAATATAAAATTAAAATTGTAACTCCAGATGAGGCTCGAAAAAGTAATAATTTTAAGGTGTTAGGTATGTCTATTGCAGGGGCAACTGTTTTGACTGCAGCTGTGTTGTTTTTACTTTTAAAAGGTGGTCCAAAAGGGTTATCAAAGAATTTTCAAAGGCTTAGAGATTATTTAGATCGAAAAGTTCAAAAGTTAAAATTGAATAATGTCGGTCATGAAAATTTAATTAAATCGTATACTTTTATTATCAAATCTCTAGACAAGGCTCAACAAAAATTTGAAGCAGTTAATAATTTTGCAACTGTTAAGGATGTGTCATTTAAGTTTTTAATGAGTACAACAGCAATTGGAGCAAAAATTCATAACAGCATTACCAGAATGTTTGAAAAAATTGGACGTCAAGCTGTAATAAATTCATATAGCAGAACTGCTGGTAGTGTTGCAGAAGCGAAGGCAATCAGATTAAATCTTGGCAGAAATTTGTTATCAAAAGACAGTTATAAGATTATAGAAATTAATGGTGTTCGTCAAACTAAAGCTCAGTGGGTTTCTCAGCTTGATAAAATGAATGATGACCTTGTTGGTGCCTACGATACATATTTTGGAAGAAATGTTTTAACAAGTCGTTATTTGAGAATAAAAAAAGCATTGTCAGGTTTAAATGATAAATTTGATTCTTTAAAAGCTTTTTGGTCAAAAGATCTTGTTAATTCTTTTATGGCAGAAAATGTAATATCAAAAGAAAAACTGGCATTACAAAATAACGTTAGAGGCTTTAGGAAAGAAATATCATATTCAATTGTTGATTTGGCAAAGGTTTTAGACGAAAAGATTATTAAGATGTCCAGAGCTATAAGTTATAAAGATGTTGACAAAATAGATAAACTCAGAGCTGTTCGTCATGATATAAAGACTTTGGTAAAAACTATTAATACAAAAGGTGTTAATGACACTTCAGCATTGCAGCTAAAAGCGAAAGTAATTGAAGGTATTGATAGTTTAAAAAATTCGGTTTCTGACTCTGTAAAAAATAAAACAATGGATGAGAAGGTTGCAAATGATTTATTAGATGGAATTTTAGATTTAAAGAATTCATTTGTTAACTATAAGCAGGGTAAAGTTGAAGATATGTTGGATATTTATAAAAAGCTCTTGTCCGATGAAGATTATAAAATTTTAGAAAAATCCTATAAAAACTCTGTAAAATCGTTAGATAAATCCATAAATATAGAAACTGAAGAATTTGTCAGCAAAGTCAGGGATTTGGCCTTGGGTGGTGCTCCAACAGATATTCTTACCATTTTAGGTTCTCTTGCTACTCTCGGGTATAATTTGGGCAAATCAGAAGATAATGAGCAAAGGGTGTCAATTTCTTTAAAATATGGTATTCCTACGATTGCGGGTATTGGTGTATCGTTATATTGTAATGCTAAACTGTATGCAGGAACAAAATCTTTGCTTGTCGGCGGTATTTCAACTATTATTTTGAATAAAATAGGTGTTTGGGCAGATGACCTGTTAAAAACTTTTAGACAAAAGAAAAAAGAAGAAAAGGCTGCAGCTCAAAATCAAGCAGGGGCTTCTAATATTGCAGCTTCTAATTCCAATAATTCTAGAGTGTTAGATTTGACAGATGCGCAAACTTTAGAAATGTTTAGACAAGAAATGGCAAAAACTGTTTAATATCCCCTAAAAAAAGTATAGTGATATTTTAATTTTTTGTTAAAATCACAATTAAGGGGAGAATTATGACATTAACCATCAGAGAAAATTTAGAAAAACGAGAATATGAATATTTAAGTGAGTTTGCAACAAAATCAGCAGAAACAAAAGGGCGTAATTTACCGGAAGAAAAATCTGATTTGAGAACTGATTTTCAGCGAGATAGAGACAGAATACTTCATTCAAAGGCATTTAGAAGATTGAAGCATAAGACGCAAGTCTTTTTATCTCCGTTTGATGATCATTTTAGAACCCGTTTGACTCATACACTTGAGGTTTCTCAGATTGGAAGAACTATTGCAAGGGCTCTTAATTTAAATGAAGATTTAGTTGAAGCTATTTCTCTTGGGCATGATTTGGGTCATACTCCTTTTGGTCATTGCGGTGAGGGGGTATTAAACGAACTTGTTGACGGCGGATTCCATCATAATATTCAAAGTGTAAGAGTTGTGGAAGTTTTAGAACATTTGAATCTTTGTCGAGAAACTGTAGATGGAATTTTAACTCACACATGGGGGTTTAATCCTATTACTCCAGAGGGAAAAGTTGTTCAGCTTGCAGATAAAATTGCGTATATAAATCACGATATTGAAGATTCAATAAGGGCAGGTGTCATTTCTGAAAGTGATTTGCCAAAAGATTGTATTGAATATTTTACATCTAATCAGAGTAAGCGCTTGAGCAAAATGATACATGAAGTTGTAAATAATTCTATAGGTAAAAATGATATTTCAATGAGTGAAGAGGGGTGGGCGTATACAACAAAATTGCGAGATTGGATGTTTGAGAATGTTTATATCGATTCTCCGGCTAAGCTTGAAGAAAAGAAGGCTCGCAGGGTTATCAAAGAATTGTTTTATTTATATGTTGAAATGCTAAAACCAATCTGCCCACCGGAAAAAATTGTTAGAATTGTTACAGATTATATTTCTGGAATGACTGATAGATATGCTGTAGAAAAATTTAAAGAAAATTTTATACCAATGGGTTTAAAATGCGGAACAAGAGATGATTATTTATTCAAGCTTGCAAATATAAGAGATTGATAATTTTAAAATAAAGAGTATAATCAAATTTATGGATATACAATTGTTGTCTGAATATCTGGATTATCTTGAAGTCGAAAAAGGCTTATCTGTTAATACTTTAGAGGCGTATCGAAGAGATTTGGCTTCTTTTATTGATTTCTGTGCGGAAAGTGGTATTTCCAGTTTAGACGAAATTAAAAGGACTCAAATAAATTCTTTTATATTGAACTTGCGGGAAAATAATTTCAATCCACGTAGTGTTGTTCGTAAAATTGCTTCAATAAGAGGGTTTTTCAAATGGTTAAGCGCAAATGAATATATAATTAGCAATCCAGCCCAAACAATCGAGCAGCCTAAATTACCGAAACGTTTGCCAAAAGTTATGACTGTGGATGAAATCTCAGCAATTTTAAATTCAGGTTTGACTAAATTAGAACAGCTTGTGGTTGAACTTTTGTATGGATGCGGGCTAAGGGTTTCGGAACTTGTAAATTTAAAAATGAATAATATTGATGTAAACTCCAAATATATCCAGTGTTATGGAAAGGGCTCTAAAGAAAGAATTGTGCCTTTTGGAAAGAAAGCTCAAAATGCGCTTAAACATTATCTGAAAGATAGGGATATGATAATTTTGAAAAATAAACTTTCAGATACTAAAGTTTTATTATTAAAAGAGAATGGGAAATTTTTAACAAGGCAAGATGTTTACAATTTTATTCGCCATCAGGGTGAGAAAATTCACAAACATATTTCTCCACATACCTTGAGGCATAGTTTTGCCACTCACTTGTTGGAAAATGGTGCTGATTTAAGGGTTGTACAAGAACTGCTCGGGCATAGTGATGTTTCTACTACTCAATTGTATACGCATATTACAAAGAAACGGCTTAAAGAGGTTTATTTTGCAATAAATAATGGCTCATGATAGTATTAGATTATGCTAAGTATATTTATATCAGGTTTAGTTAAGCAATCAGGGAAAACTTTGGTAACTGCCGGTCTTGCAGGAACAATGCAGAGTCTGTGCTATTCTACATCTGTCTTTAAACCTGTTCAAACAAATGCTGTTGTTGTTAATGATATCCCTGTTAGTCAGGATTTACAGGCAATTAATAACATTGATTCAAATATAAAAACCAGTGCAAGTTATGTGTTTCAAAGTCCATTGACTCCATTGGTTGCTGCATATGTTGATAATTCAAAAATAGATGTTTCTAAGATTTATAATGATTTTCAATTAAATATAGCAATGACGGAATGTCACATTGTAGAGGGTGCAAATAGTGTATTTTCTCCGGTAGATGGGCATAGAACTGAGGCTGATATTATAAAATCTTTAGGGCTTCCATTACTGCTGGTTGTTAATCCGAAAATGTCAGCTATAGGTGATGTAATTGCCGGAATCAATTTTGTAAAGACTGAAAAATTAAATCTTCTTGGAGTTATAGTAAATGACTATGATGAAAATTCTGAAAATCTTGA
>ERZ780223.2655-NODE-2655-length-14752-cov-2.760291_pt1 | contig 14752 bp, 6 predicted proteins | sample MGYA00511016_ERZ780223 | MGnify/ENA primary metagenome ERZ780223 (study PRJEB29588, sample SAMEA2159032) | human gut metagenome | biome: human gut; feature: human-associated habitat; material: faeces | place: Denmark | collected 2008/2010 ... | reverse complement strand
AACACAGTAGCTAAAGTAGGCGACTTGTTTATCATAAAAAATGTGGTTGCAGACCCGGATACAGAAGCAATAGAACAAATTCGCTATAATGATGATTTAGATTCTGTTTTTGTTTTCAACGGAAGTATACAAAAAGGATATTGTGGAGTTTGTAGAGTTACTAAAGCCTTAAAAATAATAGATGTGGGAGAATATGAAAGCGGAGAGGTTAAACTGCTATTCACATTCAAACAAGGTGGAGAAGGAGTAGTAATACGCGAGGAGGATAAATAAATGAACATTTGGGAAACAATCAATATATTTTGGGTTACATTGGCGTGTAACCTATTCATAAAAACTGTATTTGTTGCAGTTATGTTAGATACAGTTTTGGGGTTACTAAGGGCAATCAAAGAGAAAAAGTTCAATAGCTGTTTCGGCATTGACGGTGCAATACGAAAATTTGCGATGATTGTATCGGTTGTGGGTTTGGCTATTTTGGACAAGCTGATAGGCTTTAATATGCTACCGTTTGTGCCGGAAGAAGTGCTTAAATATATAGGCATTACGCAAGTGGGTATATGTGAGTTTTTCTGCTTGCTGTACATAATGTATGAAAGCATTTCGATACTGAAAAATATGTGCTTGTGTGGTCTGCCGATACCGAGCAAATTGCGAAGTGGAATTGAAAAATGGCTAAACACTATGACATCAGAACTTGAGGGGAAGAAAGGGGAATAACTATGAATTTACAAGATACTGTTGCACTGATGAACAGTGCGGACTACAAGGAACGTTTCAAGGCAGAATATTATCAATTAGCCAATAGATTCAAAGGACTAAAGAAAATGTTGGACGAATGGGACAGAGGAAAACTAAAATTTTCCCCGACGTGTCCACGAAGCACTTATGATATGCAATTAACTGCGATGAAAGTTTACCTCGCTATGTTGGAAGCAAGGGCAGTTATGGAAGGCATTAAATTGAAAGAGGTGTAAAGAAAATATGACGGATAAAATTTTTATAAATGCAGTAAAAACATTAATCGCAAATTATTTTAACAATAATGTTGATGTGACAGACGGTAAGAAAATCACCAAAGATGATGTATATATCGTCTGGAGCTGTAAGACGTTGCAGAATTTCAAGGCGTTGGCGTCAACAACCGTATCGGACGGAATGTATTACGAAATCACCTACAATGGCGATAAAAACGAGATGTATTTTGACGCATACAAGAAGTGGAAGAATATGACCGTAAAGGAGTGGTGATTTATGAGAATAGGAATAAATTGCGGACACACTGTAAGCGGTACTGTCGGTTGCGGTGCAGTCGGCTACATAGATGAGAGCGTAGAGGCACGAAAAGTCGGCTATGCACTTGAAGATTTACTAAAAAAGGCAGGGCATACAGTGCACGACTGCACAAATGATTATGCACCGACAGTAAGTTCAAATCTAAGACAGATAGTTGATATGGCAAATTCACAGCCACTTGACTTGTTTGTATCAATTCACTTTAACAGTGGCGGTGGGCAAGGTACAGAGGTGTGGACTTACGGTGGCAAAAAGTTTGATGAGGCAACAAATACTTGCAAGGCGATAAGTGAATTGGGTTTTAAAAACAGAGGCATTAAAGACGGCTCTAAGCTGTATGTGGTACATCACAGCGACGCAAAAGCTATGCTTGTTGAAGTGTGCTTTGTAGATACAGAGGACGCAAATAAATACAAGAAAATCGGTGCTACAGAGTTTGCAAAGGCGATTTTTAAAGGAATTACAGGACAAGCGACAAAGGATAAAACAAACAAGGAGGAATTGAATATGACGCAATATGAGGAACTACTTAGCAAAATTAATGAGTTGGATAAGAAAAAGGCAGATAAATCAGAAATGATTTACGATTGCATTGACAGTAATATGCCTGAATGGGCGCATAAGCCTGTTCAGTGGTGTTTGGATAACGGTATTGTATCAGGTGCAGACGACGCGCACCTTAACCTAAACAATACAAAATTGTGGGTATGTGTTGTTGTATATCGTGCAGTTAAATTTGTTGCAGGACTTATGAAAATCAAGATTTGATAAGGAGTAAATGACTATGGGTTTGACAGATACAATAAGAAATAAGGTAAACAGCCTTTTCAATTTCGATTCACAACAACAGAGTAATCAATTAAAAAACAAAATTGATACGTTGTACGGAAAACAAAACACGACAACGGCACCGAACATAAATTCTTTCAATCCGTTCATCAGTAAAAGAGACGGACAGGTTATAAATAAAATGGCTGATTACAAGCCGATTGTAAACAGTAGTGCGACAAGTGATAAGGTTAGAGAGTGGATAACACAAGCAACAGGTATTCAACCAACAAACACAATGTCAAATTCATCAAATTCTACTCAAAATGAAAATAGTACCGCTCTTAGCAGTGGTACTATTAATTCAAACGGTGATGATAATGTTGGTTTTAACGGAAATCTTGACAGTTCGTCGCTTGGAAGTCTTGATGTAGCAACGCAACTTCCGAAACTGTCAACAGCACAAATAGCCGAAATCATTAAAAAACACTTTAATCGCAGTTCAGTCATATCAACAAGTGACGCAGAGGGTATATACAATGCTCAAAAAACAACAGGTATGAGCGCTTTGGCAATACTCGGTATCGGAGCTTTGGAAAGCGGTTGGGGTACTTCAAACATAGCTAAGAAAACCAATAATATTTGGGGTTACGGTGCTACAAATGTTAATCCTGAGGGCAACGCCCATAGATACGGTCAGATGTCACAAGGTGCTACTCAATTTGCGACTGAATTTATGAAAACATACTACAATGGGTATGGTGCAAAGTCAATTAATTCAGCAGGTACAGGTAACAATCCGAAAGGAATGGGGTATGCATACACAGACGGCGGAGCAATAGATAGCAGTTGGGCGACACAGGTAAGTTCTATTATGGGAAAACTATACAACACAGCCAAGGGTGTAAGCGGTTCAAATACAAGTAATTCATCAAGAAGTTATCTAAACAGATTGAGTTATGCGAACAATTCAAACACTTCGTCAGGCGGTTCTTCCAAAGGACGGCAGATTGTTGCGGCGGCAAAGCAGTATTTGGGAACACCATATGTATACGGCGGTACTTCGTCAAGCGGTGTTGATTGTAGCGGTCTTGTACAACTCGCGGCGAAAGCAAGCGGTATTGATATACCACGAACAACATACGACCAAATAAATGTAGGGCAAGCTGTAAGCAAGAATAACTTGCAAGAGGGCGACCTTGTATTTTTCAGAGGTTCGGGCGGTAGTACGTCAGCTCCGGGACACGTCGGAATTTATATAGGTAACGGACAGTACATACAAGCACCAAAGACAGGTGATGTCGTTAAAATCAGCAATTTATCAGGACGTAGCGACTATGTCGGTGCAAGAAGAATAGCATAAGGGAGGTAAAACGAATGGCATATAATACGCAAGACGCCGTAAATACAATATTACGGCTAAAAGGTAATTGGCTTAATGCAAATGCAGAGGGCGATACAAAGAAAACGGCACAAATAGCAAACGAGGCACAAAACTATTACGGACAAATGCGTGAAAATGGCGACACAAAGCTTGCCGACACGCTTTATAACAGTGGATATGACGCGTCAAAGAAGTATGTTAATGACTACTTTGCACAGAGCGGTAAAAGTGCAATTAGACCGTATTTTTACGGCTTAGGCTCAAAGTACGGTTTAAGTCAAAGCGATATAGACAATGCACTTCAATATAACGATACGACAGGTGAGGTTAGCTTAGGCGGTAAAAACATAGGCAAGCCGTCGGCAATAGGCTCAAATGGGGTATCTTATTGGGATAACAGTACGCTTGATAATGCTTTTAAAAACTATGTTCAAGACACAGGCAAAAGTCAAACCACATCAAGCCTTGTAGGTCAACAGCAAAGTAATCTATTCGACCATTATAACGACTTGATGAAAACAAATACACAAGATTATAACGACTATATGAACTTGGTTAAAGCTAATCCTTTTTCTACCGATGAGGCAAAAGCGATACTTGGTAAATATAATCTATCAGCTATACAGGGAAGAAATAATCAGCTTGCTTTAGGTACAGCTTCAAACGGCGGTAATGTTGACAGTTACAGCGCCGCAAACGCAATGCGACAGCAAGCGGCGCTATACTCACAGGCGCAACAGAATGTATTAGACGCGTATAATGCAAAGGTGCAAAACGCTTATAATTCAACGCAAAAAATTGAACAGGCACGAAAAATCCTATCCGATATGGGTGTTCAAATCGATAATGCGTTCAATAGAGACGAAACAGCAAAGAATAACGAAGTACAAAGAAATGAAACTGTACTTAACGGTAAAGTATCACGTGACGCAACAACAGCACAAGTTACAGGTCAAATTCCTAAGGGTATGCAATATTCTTCAAATCCATTCTTTGATGATAACGGCAATCCGATAGAAGATATTGACTATAAAAAGGTAATCGAACAAGCTATCGCAAGAGGCGATACGCAGACAGCACAGGCGGCGAGAGTTGCAAGGGGCGTAAAAATTTGGAACAACTACAGTAAATACGGTCAATATGATGACGGTGATTACGGTGTTCCGAATACGCAAACAGAGGACGCAAGACAGTTTGACGCAGAACTTAAAAACAGCAAGGATATTGCACAAATGGGTTACGACCACGAAGAAAGAATGCCAGGTATTGAGGCTGACAATACAATCCGTATTAACAATAATCAAGCCGATAATACAATTCGTGTTAATGACGCAAGTGCCAAGAATGAAATGGCAGTTGCAAACAATGCATCGAAGAATACGATAGCTGAAAAAACGTCAGAAATAAATAACACTGTAAACGCATACAAACAGACGGATGGTGTGTTAGGTGGAAATACAGCCTCTTCGTCTAATTCTTCTAAATCGTCAAAAAACGGTAGTCAAGTGGATGGAATAACAAAAGAATTCTTTAACAGTTGGATACAGAGAAACAACAACGCAGCACAAGAAATGGGAAAAAAAGATATGTTTATAGTCAATGCTGATGGTACATACAAAATCAATCCTGCAATTCCGGACAATTATAAGAAAGTTTTGACGATGAATACAGCTAATACGGACGGTCTTACAGATGAACAACGTATAGATTTACTCCATTCAGTAGGTCTAACCGATGATGATATTTATAATGCAGGTTCTTTAATAAAATAATTACAACCAAAGAGGAGCTTAAAATATGAGTAATATGCAAGAGAAATTAAAATCATTACAAAATATTATGTCACAAAGAGGATATAATAAATCTGCATCAACAGCAAGAGAAAATACCGATTTAAAAAGTAATTTGAAATCATTGCAGGATATTTTAGTTAAAAGAGGGTACACACCAAAAAGTGTACCCTCTGAACAAAAAAGCAAAACACGGCACAAAGAAAAGGGCAATAATCTTTTCGAAGAAACAAGTAAATCTACTTTTGAAACAATGCCGAAATACCAAGAGGCAAAACAAAAACACCAAAAAGAAAAAGAAGATAAACTTAATGCTATGTATGATAAATATGGCATTGATCCAAATAATTTTTCTTATGATGATTTTTCAAAGTGGGCAGAAGAACATAATTTTAACCGTATTCCACATAACGACCCTTTAGAAGCAGGTTATGACTGGCTTCCTAATGAAAAAGGCGTTAGCAAAGAAGTAAAAAAAGATAAAGAAACATTAGAGCAACTTGCATTAAATAATCAAAGAAAAAACATAGCAAAAGAAGGTGGAAATGCACCGGATACATTTATAACAAGTTTAATGGACGGTGCGACTTTGGGCGGAAGAAGTGCGATTGATAATTTAAAGTCACAAAAAAAATATAAAGAAGCAGGGCTTAATGTCAACGATTACGTAAGTGAAAAACAAGCAAATGCAAAATCATCAGAAGAACACCCAATAGCAAGTACCGTCGGAGATTTAGCAGGTTCTACGGCTTCATTAATAGGATTAGGTGAAGCTGTTGGAGGTGCTTTGAAAGGTGTAAAGTGGTTGACGAAAACACCTACTTGGGTTCAAGGCGCAATAAAAAACGGCATTGTTTTTGGACTACAACAAGGAACAGAAGCAACCACTGACGGAAAAAAAGCAAAAGATATAGCAAAAGAAACCGCTATAGGCGTTGTAGGAGGAGCCGTAGGCGGTGCGACAAGTTCCACTGTTGAAGATTTTGCCGAAAATATCTTGTTTAAAACGAAATTGCAACATAAATTTATACCTGAAATGATAAGAAATGGGGTTGCAGGTGCGTCATTCGCTGGTGCAGACAGTGCGGCTACATATTTTTTGCACCCTAAAGAAGAAAGACCTACAGCTAAAGACGTCGCTAAGAATATGGCTGTGACCTTTGCTTTTGCAACAATTACATCAGCTATAAATATGGGTAAAATCAAGCAATCAAGTAAAGAGGCTTTAGACGTTGTAAACGATAAGATGATGAAAGATTACGAAGGTATGATGAATTCAGCAAGTACAAACGACGTAGAAAGTGTTAAACAATTTGCTAAAAATGTTATGGATTACTCCGATTCAATGATTAAGTATCTTGACGGAGAAGGTTTTAAACTAAAAAATAATGCTCCGTCAGATACTGTTACAGAATACTTAACCGGCAAAGGAAATGCACCAGTTAAAGATACTGTATTAGAAAAAGCTCGTTTTGTTGGTGAGGACGCTCGTGTAAGAAGTATGCAAGAGGACTTAAGGACTATCAAAAGCAGAGCAAAAGAATTTTACGACAGAGCTGATTCAATTCCTTATGATGTAGAAAAAATATCGAAAACATCAAATGTAGGGAATGTGGACAATATCACAAAAGAGCCTACAAACATAAATAATACAAATTCAACGCCACAAAACAAAAATTCGATACAAAATGTACCGAAAACATCAGAAGTAGAACCGATACAAACCGTTCAAGAACAAACACCTATAAGCGTCAAGACAAATGATGTTGAAGTACAAAAAACAGATAAGTTACCGAAAGAAGTTCAAGACAGCGTAAGCAAAGCTGATGTTGTCGCAGAAAACAATCCGCAAGGGTATAATAAGGATTTTGTCAGACGATACGCGAATAGTTTTGTTGAGGTTGCTCAAAAGAGTGACAATTATCCGAATCGTGATTTCCTTGACAACAATATTGCTGATGAATTAACTCAAAAGATACTTACAGGGGAAAGTAAACTTGACGGAAACAGTGCTTTTGATTATGCAGTAAAACAATTCAAATTTATACTAAACCAAGCTGACGAAAGCAAGCTTAATCAAGTACAACAGTTTAATGAAAATCAAAAACAACAGAATGATGTATCAGCTTCTGAAATTAACACTGATAATTCAATTATTAATGATACAGCAGACAGCGTTAATAGCGCAGATACACCGACTACAACTGACACTGCATTTAACGACACACAAGAAAATGGCGTACAATCGTCTGTAAATCGAGTTACAGATGAAGTACATAATGCAATGAATAAAGTCGGCTTAAATGTATCTGAAAGTGCAACAGGTATACAAGAGGCAAATACAAGATTTATGTCAAGCAATGATAATCTTTTTGACAGAAACTATGTAAGTAACTATGCGAATGACTTTGTGCAAGCTATGTCAGAGAAAAACGGACGTAGCTACACAGTCTTATCGCAAGAAACAGATAACCTTGCCGACGAACTTGTAAATAAAACTCTTACCGGAAACAGCGTACTTGACGGAAACAGAGAATTTCAAACCGTAGTCAGAAATTTTAAAGATGTTTTAAGAGAGGGAATAAAGAAAAACACCAATCTACATAACAATGTATATGGTGCAAACGAAGTTTTAAATGCACAAGTGCAAGATATAGAAAATGGCGATTATTCTTCACTTAATATAAGTGAAAATGCAAATAACAATATAAAATTTGCTCCGGTAAGTGAAAATGGACAAAATGTAGGTTATCTTATAGAACAAGGCATTGACTATACGAACCAACTAAGTGAAACGTCGTTTGCAGTAAAACAGAAAAATGGAGAATACGAAACAAAACAAGGAGTTACATACGGTCACTTTGGCACGCACCAAAGTTCAAACGGTAGTTATATTGTATCGTATTTGCCGACGGGCAACGCAACAGCAATACTCCCTAATCAAGACACTGCTATTGAATTTATGAAGCAAGTCGAAAATGAAACAAGTGGATATTCGATTTATTTGCATAACGACAATGATGGGATAACAAAGACAGGGGGCGAAATATCACAATTTATAAACGCATTAAATACAATAAAGAGTAATTTGCAAGTTAAAGAAAATTCTGCTAAAGAAATGGTCAGTGCCAATCCCCTTGCAGCGCCGGTGGAAAATGCAACTCAAAAAGATAATTCCACAATAGAAATGCCTAAATCCGATATCAAAACAAATGAAACACTTCCTGTAGGTCAATTACTTGAAGATTACAATGATACTGTGGATAATATTCTTTCTGTATCTGATGAAACAGCAAAAGAACTCGCAGATAATAGAGTTACGGTCGAGATATTAAAAAATACCCCTAACGTCATTCTTGACAATGTTAAAGGTGCAAGAGATTTGAAAGTGATAATCAATTATACCAAGTTATATCTTGCAGTTAGAAAAAACGGTGTTTTTGAGGGGCATTATCACAATTTAGGTGCGGAAATCGCAAAAAAATTACCTGATTTTCTACAAAATCCCGACGCAATTATACAGCTTGCAAATGGTAAACTAAACTTGTTCACAACAGTCAAAACAAAAAAAGGAAATAATGGCATAATATCCGTTGAGCTTAACAGCACGAAAGATATTGGTGGAAAAAACGAAGATTACAATGTTGTTGTAACAATGTTCAGTTCCAATGATAACTATACTAAAAACTTGATTTTTGGTGAAGGTGTAAACATAAAATACAAAAAAGAGGATTTATCGCAAGTGAATCCCCAACTGTATAAGTGGTTGGCAACTATTAACGATAAATCCTCTACTAACAATATTGTATCACAAGACAGTGATGTTGTCAATAGTAGTGTACGCCGAGATACAGAAAATGATACATTAAATTTGAAAGATAAATGTAACCTCACACAAACAAAGCATACCAAAACAGGCGAGGATTTATGGGTTATAGGCTTAAAAGAGAGAATTTCAGCAGATGAATACAAAAAGCTAAATGCAAAAGTAAAAGCAGTAGGTGGCTATTATTCAAGATATGCAAAAACACCCGATGGCAAATCGATACCAGGTTTTATTTTTAAAAGCGAACCAACAGAAGAAGTTTTTGATGCATTTAATGATTTCTTTAAAACAACAGGGACTTTAAAGGAAACAGATGATGTACAAGCAGACGAAAATGTCAAAGATAGTCAATCAACAAATAATAGTACAGAAAGTGACGAAGAAAACGTTTCAGAAAACAATAAAACTGTATTGAACAGCCAATCCGAAAATGATACAATAAAAGAGAAACCCAACTTAGAAATTGGCGATGTAATCGAGTATGACGGCAAGCAATGGGAAGTTACACAAACAGGCTTAAATATGAGTTTTAAAAACCTTGATAAGAGTGATAGTAAACAGACGTTCTCTCATATTGGTGGTATGGAAAACTTTAAGCAAACACACGATTATAAGGTTATCAAAGACGTTGATATGTCAGATGATGCAAAGACTACAGGAACTTTGGGGAAAGTAAGTGAAAAAGACGCAACAAGCAATAAAAATAATATTGAAAAAGCAGTTAAAAATGATATAATTAAAGTAAGAGAGGGTGCAAACGAAAAATCGCAACAAGTTGCAAATTTTGTAGAAGAAAAATTGCAAAAAGGTGAAAAATTCACAAGCGATATGTTATTCAAAAAAACCGGCGAAATATATGACGGCTCATTAGCCGATAATACATTCACAGTCAAAGACGCATATGACGCAATGGAGTTGGGTATAAATCAATATATTTTAAATATGAAAGAAGAACCTACACTTGATAAAATGTTTGAAATAATCGATAAAATACCAACTCAAACAAAACGCACAGAGGGAATGGACAATTATCAGCAATTCTCTACACCTCCAACGCTTGCATATTTAGCAAGCTATGCAGCTAATATCAATTCAAATGATATAATGCTTGAACCGTCGGCAGGTATTGGAGGTATTGCTACATTTGCAAAAAAGAGCGGCGCAAAGGTAATTGTAAACGAACTTGACCCAAGAAGAATGGCAATACTTAAAAATATGCCGTTTGATGATTTCTACAGTGAGGACGCAGAACAGATAAACAATATATTAGGCGGAGATATTGAACCTTCTGTTGTTGTTATGAACCCCCCGTTTTCGTCGTCAACCACAAGAAATATGAAAGGCGCTAAAATAGGTGCAAAGCACATAGAAGAAGCACTTAAAATGTTAAAGACTAATGGTAGACTTGTAGCTATAACAGGTAAAACAATGGCTGATGATGCACCTGCGTTTAGAAATTGGTGGAATGACATAAAAAAGAAATACAACGTTGTTGCAAACATAGGTATTTCGGGTAAGAACTTTAATAAGTACGGTACAAATTTTGGCATTCAGATGATGGTTATTGACAACAACGGTGCAACCAAGAATACTATAACCGATTATGTCGAAGATTTGCACGATTTACAAAGCATTTTAGGAGGTATAAGAAATGAGCGACCAATACTTGACTATTCAGCAAATGAACAAAGAGCCACTACAACAACACGCAAAGAAATTGCTACAACAAGAACAAAAGGTAGTGTCGGAGGCGGCACTGTATCTGACACAAGTAGCGGAATTGATACTGAACAATCCTCAAATAAGGGAAGAGTACCAAAGCACAGAGATACGGAGACAAAAGTTTTACGAAATGACGGAAGTGGTGGAAACACTGTTAATCAAAGAGCCGATAAGCCAAATGAATTGGATGATGAACGACGACTTGACGGACGAAGAAAACCAAGAGGAAATGATGAACTGCAAGACACTGGAGGAACTGATAAATCTGATAGTGTGGAACATAGTGTTCAATCTGGATATGGCGGAAACGAGAAGAATGACGGACTTAGACAGAACGGTGTCGGGGTACAACGATTAAAGAAAAAAGAACTGACCGATAATGTTTTTGAAGAATACAAGGTAGCGCCTTTAAAAGTGAAAAATGCAAAGCCGCACCCTGCAAAATTAAGCGAAAGTGCGGCAATGAGTGCAGTAAAAGCACCTGACATAACATATAAACCACATATAGACCAAAAACTTATTGATGAAGGTACTTTGTCGAGTGCACAACTTGAAGTTGTTTCAAGAGCAGGACAATGTCACTCTCAAACATTGCCGAACGGCGAAACAAGAGGATTTTTCTGCGGCGACGGTACGGGTGTTGGAAAAGGACGTACAGTAGCAGGCATTATTCTTGATAACTTCAATCAAGGCAGAAAAAAGGCTGTTTGGATTTCAAAAGGACACGACTTGTTAAAAGATACTCTTGATTATACCAAAGATGTATTTGGCAGAAATGATATGGTAGTTGAATTCAACGGCGGTAAAAAAGCCGACAGCAGTTTAAAGTCAGATGATACCATATTGTATCTTACATACAATAAACTGTCGCAAGGGTGGAATAAAGAAAACTCAAACTTTGAAAAAATCGTTAGTTGGTTAGGACAAGACTTTGACGGTGTGATTGCTTTTGATGAGGCACATATGATGTCTAATGCCGGCGGAAAGGTCACAAACAGAGGTAAAGCTAAACCAAGTGAGACAGCTTTAGCCGGTATAGAACTTCAAAAATTGTTGCCAAAAGCCAAGGTTATCTATATGTCAGCCACAGGAGCAACAGAAGTTGAGAATTTGCAATATGCTACAAGATTGGGACTTTGGGGCGAAGGTACCGCTTTCCCAAATGAAAAAGAGTTTATATCTCAAATAAAAGGCGGCGGTATTTCTGCAATGGAAATGCTTGCACAGGATTTAAAAATGGAAGGCGTTTATCTGTCACGAAACATTTCTTATGAAGACGTTACATATGATAAACTGACCCACAAATTAACAAAAGAACAAAAGAAAATGTACAATACTGTAGCAAAAGCATGGCAAATAGTATTTCAGAATTTGAATGAAGCGTTGAAAGAAACACATCAATCGTCAGACGGCACTGCACGAGGACAAGTCTACGGAAAGTTTTGGTCGTCAAACCAAAGATTTTTTAATCAAATTCTTGTATCAATGCAAACACCGAGCGTTATTAAAGATATAGAAAAACAGCTTGCTAAAGGTAAATCGTGTATCATACAACTTACAAGTACAAACGAAGCACAAGGTAAGCGTGAACTTGCAAGACTTTACGAAGAAGGATTGACGCTTGATGATTATGATGTTTCACCTAAACAGATGCTTATGGAATACGTTGAAAAATCATTCCCTGTTCAACAATACGAGGAATATAAAGACGAAAAAGGCAATGTGAAAAGCAAACCGGTGTACAATAGTAAAGGCGAACCTGTATTAAACAGAGAAGCAGTCCGAAAGCGTGACACATTGTTAGACCAATTAGGCAGTATGAAAGCACCGTCATCGCCTATAGATATGATTATCAATGCGTTTGGAACAGATTTAGTTGCAGAAAACACCGGCAGAAGTTCACGAGTAATTAATGTTGACGGAAAAAATGTTCAGCAAAGACTTAGTAATAACACAAGAAGCGCCGACGTAGAAGCGTTTCAAAACGGCAAAAAGCGTATAATGATATTTTCAGAAGCAGGAGGTACAGGAAAGAGCTACCACGCAAGTAAAGCAGTCAAAAATCAACAGCAACGTGTACATTATTTGCTTGAGGCAGGTTGGAAAGCGTCGACGGCGGTACAAGGTTTTGGACGTTCACACAGAAGTAACCAAGTATCGGCTCCTATATTCAAACTTGTAACAACCGATTTGAAAGGACAAAGCCGTTTTATCTCAACCATAGCAAAAAGACTTGCTCAATTAGGTTCGCTTACGAAAGGTCAAAGGCAAGCAGGCAGTCAAGGTATGTTTTCGGAAGATGATAACCTTGAAAATGCTTTTTCTGCAACAGTGTTAAAAAGTTATATTACCGCATTGGCTAAGGGCGGTATAAATGATATTACCAACGGAAAAGAAATTATTTCAAAATTAGGACTTAACGTATACAGTTCGGACGGTTCGATTAATCAAAATTCTGACGATTTGACAAGTATAAACAAGTTCCTTAACCGTATATTATCATTAGAATATGATGAGCAAAACGAAGTTTTTGATGAGTTTGACAGCCAGTTGAAAATGGCAATGGCAGAGGCTGAACAAAACGGCACACTTGATAAAGGTATGGAAAACTACAAAGCCGATAAAGTATCGGTCAAAGAAACCAAAACCGTACATACAGATAAGTTAAGCGGTGCTGAAACTTTGTATTATTCTCTTGTTGCAGATAAGAAAATAAAAAAGAACGAATTTAGCGATATACAAAGCGATAGTCCAAGATTTAAAGGCTTTTATCAGAACAAAGCAAACGGAGGAGTAAGAGCGATAACTCAAATCGCAAACAAAACAGATAGCAACGGTAATGTTGTAAGTCGTTTTAAGGCAGAAGGACAAGAATATGGTAAGACAGTATATTTAAGCGAACAACAAGTAAGCCAACGTTGGAATAAGATAGATAATGAAACAGCTAAAGCTTTATGGAATAAGAGGCTTGAAGAAATGCCTGAATATCGTCAAGAAAATGTACATCTTATAAGTGGTGCTGTGCTTCCGGTATGGGATAAATTACCTGAAACAAATATTAAAGTATATCGAATACTTACTGATAATGGCGATGTGCTTATAGGTCGTGTTATACCTGAAAATGCTATAGACTCAATTCTTAGACGTTTAGGGGCTAACAGAACAAAAGGCAAAGTAGATGTATCAAGTGTTATGAATAGCATTAAAAACGGTGATGTTGTTTATCTTGAAAACGGTTGGAGCCTAAAACAAAGAAAAGTAGCAAACGAACAGCGTATTGAACTTACAGGTCCTCGTTTTGAAAATTATGAGTTCATAAAAAAATTAGGCGTATTTTCCGAACGTATTTCGTATCAAACGCGTTTCTTCATACCGACAAAGACTAATACTGAAAATATTATAAAAGAGCTTATGCAATACTCGCCTTATAGCAGAACAGAAACGGAAATGCAGTATAACAAAGGTGACGACGGTAATGATTGGGAAGTAAAGAAACCAGAACAAGAAAAACAGATTGAAAGTGTTGAAGATGACAGCAAAAAAACATCAGATAAAAGCAGTGCAGACATACGTTATTCAAAACAAGCTAATAGCCTTGACAGTTGGACATCTGATGTGACGCAAAACAGCAAGAATGCAAAAAATAAGAAGTTGGGCGATATTGTTTCGTATATTTCAAAAGAATTCAATATACCTATTTCAAAAGGCAACTTGTCACTGACACGAGCTAAAGGCGAGTTTAAGAAACTTCCGAAAGCTGTAAGACTTCGTATAGCAAATGACTTGCCGACAGCTACTCACGAATTAGGACATTTGCTTGATGATAAATATGATTTCACTTCATCAGCTAATATTGATGAGATAATCGACTTTGCACAACGAAAAAGTCCAACATTAATGAAGCAATATAAAAAAAGTGAAGTACCGGGTGAGTCGGTAGCTGAATTTGTGAGAGAGTTTGTTAAA
>ERZ780223.2643-NODE-2643-length-14809-cov-5.034364_pt1 | contig 14809 bp, 12 predicted proteins | sample MGYA00511016_ERZ780223 | MGnify/ENA primary metagenome ERZ780223 (study PRJEB29588, sample SAMEA2159032) | human gut metagenome | biome: human gut; feature: human-associated habitat; material: faeces | place: Denmark | collected 2008/2010 ... | reverse complement strand
GGCCAGCCACCGGCGGCGCAGGAACGAGGCCAGCGTGCGGCTGTAAAAGTCGTTGAGCCAGACGAAGAACGGCTCGGTTTTGCTGTAAAACCAGCTCTTCTTCTCCTGCCGCACGAGCAGCTTGGTCGCGAGCATCGGGGTGATCGTCAGCGCGGCGAAGGTCGAGATGACCACCGCGCCCGAGATCACCATGCTGAATTCGCGGAACAGGCGGCCCGTCATGCCCTCCATGAAGACGATCGGGAAGAAGACGGCGATCAGCGTGATCGAGGTCGAGATTACGGCGAAGAAGATCTCCTTGGCCCCTTCGATGCCGGCGTCGAAGGGCGTCATGCCCCGTTCGATGCGGATGTAGATGTTTTCGGTCATCACGATGGCGTCGTCGACGACCAGTCCCACCGAGAGCACCACGGCCAGCATCGACAGCACGTTGATCGAGAATCCCGCGGCATACATCACGAAGAACGTGCCGATCAGCGACACGGGGATCACGATGCAGGGGATCAGCGTCACGCGCCAGTTGCGCAGGAAGAGGAAGATGATGATGATGACCAGGATGAAAGCCTCGTAGACGGTGGTCCTCACCTCGTCGATCGAGGCGCGGATGAAGCGCGTGTTGTCGAATCCGTAGGAGGTGACCACGTCGTCCGGGAGGTCCTTCTTCATGCTCTCCATGCGTGCGTACACGGCATCGGCGATCTCGATGTGGTTGGCGCCCGGCTGGGGGATCACGACGACGCCCACCATCGGAATGCCGTTCATTTTCATGTAGCTGCGCGTGTCCTGCGGACCCAGTTCGGCGCGTCCCACGTCGCTCATGCGGATGATGCGGTCGGCGTCTTCGCGCACCACCAGGTCGTTGAACTCCCGCGTGGTGTGCATCAGTCCCATCGTGCGGATCGTCAGCTCCGTGGTGTTGCCCTCGATGCTGCCCGAAGGCAGTTCGACGTTCTCGCGGTCGAGGGCCGTCTTGATGTCGGTCGGGGTGATGCCGTAGCCGGCCATCTTCGCGGGGTCGAGCCACAGGCGCATCGAGTAGCGTTTTTCGCCCCAGATCTGCACGCCGCTCACGTCGCTGATGGTCTGCAACTGCTCCTTGACCGTCAGGTCAGCGATCTCGCTCAATTCGAGCAGCGACCGCTTGTCGCTCTGGATCGTGACCATCAGAATCGGCGAGGCGTCGGCGTCGGCCTTGGTCACGGTCGGGGGGTCGCAGTCGCGCGGCAGGTAGCGCTGGGCGCGCGAAACCTTGTCGCGAACGTCGTTGGCGGCGGTTTCGAGGTCCACCGAGAGTTCGAACTCGACGGTGATGCGGCTCTGGCCCTGGCTGCTGACGCTCGACAGCGAGCGGATGCCCGGGATGCCGTTGATGTTCTGTTCGAGCGGCTCGGTGATCTGGTTTTCGATCACGTCGGCGTTGGCGCCCGGGTAGGAGCACGAGACCGAGATGATCGGGTTGTCGACGCTCGGGAATTCGCGCACGCCGAGGTAACTGTATCCGATCAGACCGAATAGCAGGATGATGATCGTCAGCACCGACGCCAGGACGGGCCTCCGGATGCTCAGTTCGGAAATGTTCATGCGGCGGCGGGTTTATTCGACGGTGTCGAGTTTCACGGGAAGCCCCTCGCGCAGCTGCAACGTGCCGGAGGTGATGAGCGTGTCGCCGACGTTAAGCCCGTCGATGATCTGGATGCTCGAATCGGTCCGCAGTCCGGTTTTCACCTCCGCGGCGTGCGCCTTGCCTCCCTTGTAGAGGAATACCTTGTCGACGCCCATCTCCGGCACGAGGGCTTCGGTCGGGATGGCGATGGCGTCGGGAATTTCGTGCATGCGGATCTGCACCGTCGCAAAGCGTCCCGGCAGCAGTTTGCCCCGCGTATTGGGATACTTCGCCCGGACGGCCAGCGTGCGGGTGGCGATGTCGACCTTCGATTCGGTGGCGTAAACCGCGGCTTCGAAACGCTCCTGCCGTCCCTCGATGGTGAACGAGAGGCGCGTGCCGGGCTTGATCTGGTTGGCATAGCGTTCGGGGACGAAAAAGTCGATCTTCAGGGGCGAAATCTTCGTGAGCTTGGCCACCACGACGCTGGGCGAGGCGTAGGCGCCTTCGCTGACGTTGCGCAGGCCGATCACGCCGTCGAACGGCGCCCGCAGCTCCGTGAGCGCGATGTTCGACTTCACGATGTCGATGTCGGCGTTGAGCATCGCCAGTTCCGTGCGGGCCTGTTCGTAGGCCTCCTGGCTCACGGCGTCCTTTTTGAGCAGGGCGCTCTGGCGGTAAACGCGGTCTTCGGCCAGTTTGAGCTGCGCCTCGTAACGCGAGAGCTGGGCCACGAGCGGCAGGTCGTTGACCTTGGCCAGCAGCTCGCCCTTGCGGACGACGGTGCCCTCCTGGAAGTTGATCGCCACGATTTTGCCCGAGGTTTCGAACGAGAGGTCCACCTCCTCGTCCGGCAGCAGGTTGCCCACCGTGGTGATGCCGTCGGTGAGCCGCTGCGGACGGACGATGCGTCCGTTGACGTTGAGGGTGCTCTGTCTGCGGGGCGCGATCGGCGCTTTGGCGGCGTCATCCGATGCCGGAGCTTTGTCGTTCAATAGATTGTAGAGGCCCAGGATCAGGCAGAATACCACGAGAACGATGGCCGTGATGATCCATTTCTTTTTCTTATTCATTGCGAGAGTCCGGTTTTGCGTAGGGTATTGTATGCAAAGATACGAAAAAGGCGGATGGATGCAAAACCGAATGGGCGTCCGGTTCTGGTGCCCTTTCCGACGAATAAAAGTGTCGTAACGATGCCGAAAATGCCCAAAAAGCGTGTTGGCCGTCGGCTTTTGACAGTGAAACGAGCCGGTTGCTGAAATATAGAATTAGAAAACTTTGTCCGATTGTCCGGTTTCGGACGGGTGAAACGGAAAAATTCGGAGGTGAAATAATGCCGGCTTTACGCGTCTCTGCATTTTTCGATCGTCTCGAAGGCCGTGTTCATCGGGATTTTTCGGTTTACGCATTGGTTTAAACAAATTCCCGATTTCGCCGTGAAAACCACAGAAAACAAGATGCGAAAAAAACGCCTGCAAGTTGCAAGCGGCTGTAAACAACAGAGGGAAAAGCATTTGCCTTTCCCTCTTTGTGACACCGACAGGACTCAAACCTGTAACCTTCTGATCCGTAGGCATAATTCGGCTATTTTTGCCGATCTTCGGCGATTTTTATTTTGTTTTATAATCATCTGGTTTTCAGATGCAAATATAGCTATTTTATTTCGATTTATTTTTGTTGGTTTCGATTAAATCCGTATATTTGTTTAGAAATTGTTTACCCGAATCCAAATTTATAAACAAATGAACTATTCGAAAGACGGGGTAACCGTTGCCGCCGTGATTGATACAAGCCACCCAAAGAAAAACGGTTTGTTTCCGGTGCGTATTCGTGTTACTTATCGCAGGCGATTGTGTTATTACACTACTGGTAAAGATTTGACCGCTGAAGAATGGGAAATATTGCCGGCTACAAAGGCCCGCGCACTCGTAGCTGTTCGCAAGGACATCGAAAGCAGCTACCAGATAGTGCGGGCGGCCGTTGAGGAGTTGGCGGCGTCTGGCGGGTTCTCGCTCGACGCCCTCAACAATAGATTAAAGGGTGCGGCGTCCGATACGGTTAATACGATGTTCCGGGCCAAAATAGAAGAACTTAAAAGAGCCGGGCGTGTTGGGTCTATGCTTGTATATGATAATGTTCAGAAAGGCTTGGAACGCTTTGCTGGGGCGCATATCCGTTTTGAGGCGGTCACCGTGTCGTGGCTGGGGCGGTATGCTGATTTTTTGCGCAAAGAGGGCAAGACACAAACGACTATTGCGATACATTTGCGCCACCTTCGGGCAATTCTTAACGAGGCAAAACGTTTAGGCTCGATCAAGGATGCGCAATATCCGTTCGGCCGGGATAAGTATGAAATACAAGCCGGCGAAGGGCGTAAATTGGCCCTTACGTTGGAGCAAATAGGGCAGATAGCCAACTATGAGGACGGAACCGAGGCAACGGCCAAATACCGGGATTATTGGCTGTTCCTCTACTTGTGTAACGGGATCAACGTTGCCGATTTCGTAAAGTTGAGGTATCGGGACATTGTGAATGGTGAAATATGCTTTGTGCGGCAAAAGACCGAACGCACGACCAAGACCCGCAAGGAAATCCGGGTCGTTGTCACGGAGCGGATGCAGGCAATAATTAACCGATGGGGCAACCCCTCCCGGCCCGATAGCTTTATTTTTCCGATCCTCGGTGGGCAGGAGGATGCGATGCGGCGGAAGCATAAAACGATGTATTTCACCCGTGCGATCAATCGTCGCATGAAAGAGATAGGCGAAAGGCTGGGTATTGGCAATATCTCGACCTATACTGCCAGGCATTCGTTCGCTACGGTGTTGAAGCGGGCAGGAACCAATATTGCCTATATCTCGGAATCGCTGGGGCACCAAGATCTCAAGACGACCGAAAATTACCTTGCCAGCTTCGAGAGGGAGGAACGGCAGAAGAATGCGGAATTATTAACTAAATTTTAGGGATATGGGTCGGTATAAATTTGATAAATTCTTAATGAGGTTTTCGAAAGATGCGCAAAATGCTATTATAAAAGACCTTGTAGAGTGTTGTGACATATGCGCGGACGACTACGACTGGAATATAATAGACATCCGCATAAAGAAAGCGGATAAAGAGCAACGGCATAGGTTTGCTGACACAATAGCAAAGCTAACGGAGTATGATAAAAACGAACTCGGGTCATCTTATGAATATCTCGCAAATGGAGAACTCGATATTTGTATAAGTGCAGCATATTTTGCTCGTATAACAGGACGAAATAGAAAAACCGTAACAGATTGGATTAATAAAGGATTTATTGTGACTGTTGCCAATTCAATGGGGTTGCGCCGATTGGGTCAGCCCAAATTTGATATAATGGTAAGAAAAACCATAGAAAGGCTGAAAGAAATGTAATTTTTTTTGTGGGGCATTGTGCGTTTTTACTGGACAGCTTTTTTTATTTGTCTGTATTTGTCATTTTGTTGTGTAGTATAATTTGCGACATACTGGACAACTATTTTGCATAGCTTTTCACCTGTCCTCCAAATGGGTAGTATTTACGATCCAATTTAATTATTTGCTCCTTTGCACTATCAACGTTGAGCAATCCGCCCGATCAGCGGATATTGTAAAACAATCAATAGTGTCAAGGTATGAATGAACCTGTTATCGTCACCACTCCCGCACAACTGCAATCCATCATCAGCGATGCAGTAAACGCGATTCTTCCCAAACTCGCCGACTTCCGGCGCAAGAACGAGCCCGTCCAAACAGACGGCATGAACGTCGAAGATGCCGCTTTGTTCCTGACCGAACAAGGCATACCCACCACCCGGGCCACGCTCTACAATCAAGTCTACAAAAACACTATCCCTTACAGGAAGTTCGGACGCCGCACGGTATTCTCTAAAAAAGAACTTCTTGCGTGGATTGAATCGCGCACCGTCCATTCTGAGGACAGGCGGACCGCTGCCGCATTGCGTATCGCCGAAAGTGCCAACCGTAAATAACCGCCGGGCCTTATGAGACAGATAGAAGCCCCCGGCACTCGGAGCGAGCACGCAGGGGCAAATAACGGCACCGACAAATATACGCAATCCGGGAATGATATGCAAATTTCGTTTGGTCACCATCAACGGCGGGTGTATAATTTCCTGTTGCAGGGTGGGCGCCATTCGGTAGCGGATATTTCCGCGGCGCTAAGGTTGTCCGATCCCCGCAGCTCGATACGTGACCTACGGGCGAAAGGCGTGCCGATTGCCGATGTGTGGTGCGACAGCGAACACGGCGGGCGTTTCAAACGATACTTCATTCGACAAGACAATACGGGAAAGGAGGCGCAGCGATGACCGCAATAGAGCACACGGAAAATCCGGGCCGAAAAACGTTTGCGTTTTATTGGAGTTTTAAGGACGCCATACGCGATATGCCGGACGCCGACAAGTTAGCAGTATACGAAGCTATTACGGATTTTGCATTTTTCGGCGTAGATCCGGACGGATTGTCCCCCGTGGGTCGCTTGGCGTGGAAACTGATACGCCCGCAGCTTGAGGCTTCGATAAGGCGTTACGACGCGTGTAGAAATAACGGCCTTAAAGGCGCCGAATACGGGAAAAACGGAGGTGCCCCGAAAGGGAATCAGAATGCGAGAAAACAACCCCAAAGGATAACCCCAGAGGACAACCCCAAAAACAACCCCTTAAATCATAATGTTAATGATAATGCTAATGTTAATGAAAAGGGGGTTATAGGGGGAGACGTCGCAACTAAACGCCGGGCGTTTGTTGCTCCCTCGCTCGAAATGGTCAAAGATTATTTTTTGACGATCGACGGAAGCGATACGGATGCCGAATGCTTTTACGACCATTTCACGGCCAACGGCTGGCGAACCGGTAAGAACCCGATAAAAGACTGGAAAGCCGCCGCGCGAAATTGGATGCGCCGCAAATCCGAGTTTAACACCACAACCCAAAAACAAATTAACCATGAGATGCGAAAAACAAATTTCCTATAACCGCCCGGCCCCTGTTGAGGTACTGCCGGAATCGCCCGAACTTGAAAGGGCTGTTTTAGGTGCTTTGATTCTTGAACAGGATCAACTCCCCGACGTGGCAGAGATCGTCGAAATTTCGGCATTCCATAATGCAAATAACGGCAAAATCTATGGCGCGATGCTCTCAATGCTGGAGCGGGGCGACAAAATAGACCTCTACACGCTCGCAGATCGTCCGGAACTGAAAGGCCGGGAGATGACCCGCTACCTGGCAGGACTGACCAGCGCAGTAGATTCAGGCGTTAATGTGCTGGACCACGCTAGACAACTCGCAAACACCGAAACCCGGCGGCGTTTATGCCTTTTCGGCTACGAACTCGCGGCACGCGCTGTCTCCGATCCGGACGGTGTCATAGACTGGGCCACGTCGGAAATAACAGCGATAGCCGACCGGGCAATACGGGCAGACGACATTGCCCCTCTGTCAGAGGTCGTGCGGGCCACCCTCGACGACCTGGAACGACGCCAACAAGCCCGACAAGTGGGCGAGTGCATCGGCATTCCTACGGGCTTACAACGGCTCGACGCGCTGACGGGCGGCTGGAGGGGCGGCCAGCTCGTGGTATTGGCTGGCCGTCCCGGGATGGGCAAAAGTGCCGCAATGCTACATTTTGCCCGTGCCGCCGCCGTCGCAGGGGTTCCGGTGTGCGTTTTCTCGGCGGAAATGCCCAATACGCAGCTGGCCGGGCGGATGCTTGTCGGAGGCTCGGGAGTTAACTCCGGATCGTTCCGTACGGGCGACATAGATGCAGATGGGTGGCGCGAACTCGAACGAGCCGCCGCGGAACTTTCCGCGCTGCCGGTTTACATCAACGATCGCGCTAATATCACGATAGGGGCTATACGCTCGCAATGCAAGGCGATGCACCGCCGGGGACGGTGCGGGATGGTCATTATTGACTACCTGCAATTACTCGACACCGCGATGCGCAACCCGAACACAACCCGCGAGCGGGAAATCGCGGCCGCCAGCCGTTCGGCCAAACTGCTCGCGAAGGAACTCGATGTGCCCGTCATTTTGTTGTCGCAGTTGTCGCGCAAAATAGAGGAACGAACCGATAAAACCCCGATGCTTTCGGACCTCCGGGAATCTGGCGCCATCGAGCAGGACGCCGATATAGTGGCGTTCGTTGATCGTCCGGCGATGTACGGCCGGACAGAGCTGGACGCGGGCCGGTACGGGACTATTCCGGCCGAGGGTGTCGGGCTGCTGCATATTGCCAAGAATAGGGAGGGGGCAACGGGATGCGTGATTTTCCGACATAACGAGAGCTTGACCCGTATAGCCGATTACGACGGTCCCGCGACGGATGCAATCGGGGAGGCGGGGCCGTTTTGACGAAATACGCGATTTTAAGAAAGCAAAACACCCGGGTGGGACAAGTACCCACGACATGAAAGAAAATCTAAAATTCAGAAACAGGATATGAAAAAACAGATGTTTTACCCGCCATTGCGGGACGAGTTTACAAAATTCGGCGACAAATTCGAGAAAATCGCTTTCTATATGGCAAACGGATTCGACGCAGGGAGGTTTCGTGTATGATACCCAGCCGTTGAAATAAGCATATCACAAACGCCCTAATGTGGCAGAAACGAGTAAATAAGCATTTTTAACTTGTTAAACACGCATAATTATGACACAGAACAAGAAAAAGACGGCATTTGTGCCGTGCAAATCATTCAAGCACGACGGCGCAACCCTTACGGTCGGAGTTGCCGAAGTGACCGTAAATCGCAAACCTAATCCGTCAGAGGTGTATTTTCTTGTTGAATACGGCGGTGATGAGGATACACCCGAAGCGGTCGTTACTTTCACGCCGGATAAGGCTGTAGATATTGCCGAGGCTCTGTTGAGGTTTGCAAGGCTGGCCCAAAAATAGGATAGATGGGCTTTGTGCCCGTCTATCCTTAAAAGCAAGGGCGCCCCCTGTACTTGGTTCTCGCAAGCCAAAGGTACTAAAAACGGGGAAATGAGCAGGATAAATCCAAAAGAAAAACGCAGGGGCGGCCAGCGGGACGACAGCACGCTGACAGTAGGATTGAATAAGAAAGAACTTGTAGAGTTGCTGGAGCGTACCCGGCGCAGGTGCGAAGAGTACGAACGGAAGCAAGAGGAGCTAATACTTAAACGCTCCGGAATTTTAATTGTTAAATCAAATATTAGAAAAATAACTACATATGACGACCTACGAACTTTATATCAATGATATTTTGTGCGACCTGTCGAGTGACGAAGTCGTAACCCTGCTCTATCAAAGCCCAATATTTTCGAGCCTCGACAGCATCCAGTCGAACCGTTCCTACAATGTTGCGCTGCCGCCTACGCCTACGAATATGCAGGCTATCGGTCAGGCAGCCCGTCCGGATGTGGATGCCGACGCTCCGTATGTGCGCCTCCCGGCGGCATTGTACCAGGACGGGGTGCCACTGTTCACGCAGGGGTTCGCCGTGGTAACGGATATTGCGGATACGATCAATGTAACGCTTACGTGGGGCAACGTGGATAACTTTCAGCCTCTGTTTGATAACGGCCTGCGGGATTTGGGGCCGCAACTGGAAGAACTCGAAGCGGAGCGCATCGACTGGAACGAAAACACGACCATTTTAGAAGGAAATACGACCAATGAATACCCCGGCGTAGCGTTTTGGGGCGTGAATTTCGGAATGGGGTTGTCGAACCCCAAGTATTTGCACCCGTCCGTGCAGGTGAAAACAATTCTTTCGGCTATCGAAAAGTATAACGGGATCACTATCGACGGCAAGGAGCGGCTGGCGTACAGCAAAAACCTCGGACCTATTATTCCGCTTGTATCAAAAAATGGGGATGAAATATCGAATGAGGCAGAAGCATTGCGATTTACGGCTAATAGCACAAATTTTAAGAATCAAATATACGGTGTATTAGGCCGGGGTAATATAATCAAAGACCCGCATGAGATAGCATATGGATCTTGTACTACAAAATTTAATAAAACGGATTTATCAGTACATATTACGATTAAACCGAGTAATGGAACAGGAGCATATGGATATTTTACACATAGGCCGCCAGAATGGGGAGATCCCAAGGAGATGCATATAATGCTTACTGAATTGGATGGTAATTCCGAAATAGTAAAATCCACAATATTAGGTACATCATACAATGTAGAACTGGTTGGCTCTACTGGTGATGGAGTTAATGTATATAGATTCAATTTTGTGCCGCTTGATATAACTTATCCGTTAATAGAAAACACCGAAATTTTACTTCATTATGAAGATCCAGCAGGTGAAATATATATATCAAACCCATATTCAACTCCATTAACAGTAAATATTTGGGCAAATTGGACCGATTGTGCGTTCCCTACAAGATTCCCCGTCGCCCCCAATCTCCCCGACATTTCCCAGGGCGATTTTATCCTCGCCCTGATGTCCATGAACGGTCTGTTCGCCTATGCGGACAAGGACAGCCCTAACACGATCAAGCTGATAAGCATCGATGACATAATCGCCAATGTTCAGAATAACGACATCATCGACTGGAGCGACCGGGTTATCCTGAATGACCTGCACCGGGTGGATATGCCCGACGCATCGATTTTCACCATCGATGACCTCGCCCAAAGCAACATCCTCGACTATGATAATGACGACGATGTAAAGACCGACACATACGGCACCATCACGATCCGCAACGAGAATATCGAGAAAGAAACGGAACTTGTGTCGCTGCCTTTCTCGGCGTCGGAGAACGCAACTACAAACGAGGTGAATTGTGCATTGGTGCCGATCTACGAGGATCACAGTACAGAAGACAAGGAGAATATCACTTATTCGGAGTGTTCGCCACGGATATTATCGGGGCGGGGAGCGTTTATGTCGGGCATTGCCCGATGTATTGGCGTATTCGATCCGTGGATGAAGTTCGGCGGCGAGGAAGGCATTGTAAAGACCCGATACGCTTCCTACCAGAAAGTCGTGGACCGTCTGCGGATCATCACCATTCGGGCAAAACTCACGGCTCTCGATCTCTACAACCTCGACTACACGAAGCCGGTGTATATAGCCCAATTCGGGCAGATATTCGCCATATATTCGGTAGAAACAGGCGAAAACGACATCTGCGACTGCCAACTGCTGAAACTGAAAGTGGACGGAGTGGTGGCAGCAACGTATTATCTGCGCTTGGACGGCAAGAATGAAGACAGCCAATGGGTTGCAGAAGCGGACGGCATTAACGGCACAGAGTATGCCATAACATCGAACGGAACGCCCTATATCGTCGATTACGATTCCCGCCTTTATGTCGATCTGTACGAGGAGGACGGCGATCTGTATCTGTCTATCTCCGCTCCCGAAAACACGGGAACCGAGGAAATTAATTACAACCCTGTCATTCTGGGAATTCAGGAGAACGACGCCGTGCGCCGGCAGGTGGCAGTATCCCAGAAAGCAAAGTCGGCTTAATTTATTAACCATTAATCTATATGAAGAATGAAATAAAGCGTACGGGAACAGCCCGCAAAGTGGGCCGCCCTCGTGCATATACCCCCGAAGCCCTTGAAGCCAAGTTTGAGGAATACGTCGAATGGGTGAAAGCGAATCCGGTTTACATCAACAAGGTTTCAGCAGGGGAAATAATTCCCGTTCCAACACAGCGTCCCCTGACATTGGTGGGATTCTGCCAATTTGCGAAGATCAGCAGGCAAAATTTCTATGAATATGAGTCAAGGGAGGAGTTTTCTGACATCCTTATGTATGTGCGTGAGGCAATCGAAGCAGACCAATTGGAGGGGGCATTGTGCGGGCAATACAATTCGGGAATCGTTGCCCGGGTTCTGCATCTTGCCGACCGTCAGGATGTGACAACCAACGGCAAGGAGATAACGACCGCAACGCAGCCTATTTCCGTGGTCCTCGACCCCGAAGCGGCCAAGATCATCCAGTCCATCGGCAGGCGGACAGTAAAGGAATGACGGGGCACGCTGCGTGTGATGATGCACGCCACCGAATAACGACGAAATGACGAGAGCCGGGAATTACTCCGGCTCTCTTTGTCTTTTATCGAGCGTATTTGCGTTCTGGAATGCCTAAATTTCGACGATCTCCCTGCGAATGGAAACTATATCGTCTATTTCCGTTTTATACTCACAATTCGAAATTCGAGTGATTGTTGAAGTAGGTAATGAAATGCCAAATATTTCATCAATCCTATTTCTGCAATCCAAAGTTTGGTCTACATTATAATTTGCAAATGTTTTAAGAAAATAAACAAGGCTGCTTTTACTTATATCTTTTTTCCGTTTCTTTCCCTTCTTTACCCATTCTATTTTATTACTCGTCGGCGCACAGTTACCGGTCATTCGATAATAGAACGTTTCAATAGTCGTGCCATAAGAAACAAAACCATGCTCTTGCAAGGCTGCCAATATATGATTAGTCTGCTCATAGCTCCATTGCACGGAGAAATGCGCAGGTTCTTGAGCTCCCGTAGGTGCTGTCACCAGAGTCTGCGAAACTCCAATGGCTGTCAATGCCTTATCCATTAATCTCAACTTATGAGCCACCGACAGCATCAAAGCGGAATTATATCCCATTTTCTCTATTACATCCGCAGAAAAGCCTTTGCAGTTTTTATATTTGGCTCTAATTTCCGAATAGTAACCAAACAATATGCATCTTTTATTCTCTAATATTGGAGCCAAATCATCGCCACAACGCATATTATACTGATGTTCAAAGTCATTTAGTCCCTCAATATATCCTTTGTAAAACAAGCCTTTATAATAATCTCGTTGCTCTGCATTATTTATTTTCGGGTATATCCATTCAATAAATAGAGCCATCCCAGGACAGGCAAAACAAACCGTATCTTTTCCGAACTTACCTCGCCACGCAGGTAATGATTTATAGGCAACATCGTCAGGTAATGAATACCAGGAATACAAGCTATTATTTGTAGTCCACGCCCATAAATCGGATAAATCAACAATAAGGCTTTCCGGGTTCTCGACGAATCCATTTACATATGCGGCCAGTCTGTCGGCCACTTGTTCTATCTGCGTCATAGCTACTCCAACATTTTAACCAACTCGTTCTTCATATCCTCGTCGATGTCCCGATAGCGAGCGAATGCTTTGCTGCCCTCCTTGTGGCCGGACAATGCCCCTACCAAGTTCGGGTCTTTCACCTGCTTGTAGAGGTTGCCGACGAATGCCCGGCGGGCGAGATGCGACGAGGCTACTTCCCAAATCGGACGCTGTTCCGCCTCTCGAGTCAGCGGATTCAAGATTGTTACTTTACGTTTCAATCCCGCAGCGAGAAAAATCCGTTTAATCGCTTTGTTATACTGCTGTTCGGCCATAAGTGGAAAAAGCGACGAGCCGGCATAATCTGCATAACGGTTCAATATTTCATGTGCTATCGAGTTAAGGGGTACACGGACCGTCACCGGGTGGCCGTCCTTTGTTTTGCGGGGAACATACTCAACCGCTCCATTAATCAAATTATCTCGGGTCAACTTATAGAGATCGCCCACACGGCAACCTATCAGACATTGAAAAACGAATACATCCCGCTGAATGGCAAGTTGCGGATGTCTGGTAAGATTGGTGCGATAAATCTTGTTACGCTCGTCAATCGTAATGTAGTACGGCGTCCCGTATACACACTCCTCTACGGGATAATTCCGAAAAGGGTTATTGGTTGTCTTGCCTACGTCATTCGCCCAAATGAAAAACGTGCGCAGTTTGGTGAGTATGCCGTTGATCGTATTCTGCCCTCTTGGTTGAGGTTTCCGACTTTCAGGAACGGCCTCGTAGATTTCGGGGTATTGGTCGCAGAAGGTGTATTCATTGCGAAGGAACTCCTCGATGTCCCGTAGCACCAGCGGCGTCACAGCGTCAAAGTCGAGCGTAAACCGACTATCCATCGTCCGGCGGGCATATAATTCATACCGCCTCAACGCTCGGATTACGACCTGAATAGCCCGCACCCGCCAATCGGACAACTTACGCTTCTTGATAAACTCTTCGTAAGCCTCGAAAAAGGTTTGCCGGTGCTCCTTAACGGCATATCTATCAGGATGCAGACGTTTATCAATCTCCTGATCCAGCCAATCAGATGTCAAAGTCTCCGTACTGGGTACGGCGTTATATATCTCTAACATCATATTCTTACGGTCGGCCACCGCCTTGTTGAACATTGCCCGTTTTTCCGCATCATAAAGAACCTTCGCTTTAATCTCCTGTCGGATAGCATCCCAATCGGATGGGTTAATCTCCAATTCGGAAGCATGATATAATTGAATATTTCGACCGTCTCGTAACCGAAAGCGGACATTTGCCCGATCTATCCGTTTTCTTGATACCCGTATAAAAGCCGTAACCGATGCCATATTACAAAATCTGTTAATCCGTGGTGCAAGTTAGAAAATTTGCACCACATTTGCACCACACAATAAAATCTTTTGCAATAATACGCAATTTTATTGACAAATACAATATATTGATTATCTTTGCAATATGATTACAAATAGTTAAATATCAACGTATTTACAAAAGGCTCAAAAGTGCAATTTTCAAATATTGTCCTGGGCACACGAAAACAAAACCGCAGCTGATTGTCAATCGGCTGCGGTTTTTCATTTTCGTTTTGTTCGCCCCCCCACTTGCACCGCTCGTCACATTGACAGCAAGGCCCCATCCCCGGCCGGCGCCCGGGCAACAAGGGCCAGCGCATAGCGATTCACGCCGCAAGGGCGCATGAGATCGAATCGCACGCACATCGTTTCAGTCTGAAGGTTCTTACGCGTGCGACTTCTTCGAGACGAACAGCGCGAGGATGAACGACAGGGCCGAGGCTGCGATCCAGAAGACGATCGCCGTGTCGAGGGGGTCGAGGATGATGACGTCCTTCCGGGCCTGCGCCTGCAAACACCCCGTATGGAGCGTCACCACGGCGAAATTCTCCCGGGCGTAGGATTGCAGGTTGAACGACGTTCCCAGCACCGTATAGTTGTTGTTGGCGCTGTGGATGATGAACGGACAGTTTTTGTCGGGCGAAATGGTGAAAAACGCCTCGCCGTCGAACTCGATCTCGCGCGTCGCCTTCCCGAATCCCGGGTCCACGGTGAGCGTCGCCTCGGAATTCATGCAGACCTTCGACCCGTCGGGCAGCAC
>ERZ780223.2627-NODE-2627-length-14875-cov-3.874629_pt1 | contig 14875 bp, 21 predicted proteins | sample MGYA00511016_ERZ780223 | MGnify/ENA primary metagenome ERZ780223 (study PRJEB29588, sample SAMEA2159032) | human gut metagenome | biome: human gut; feature: human-associated habitat; material: faeces | place: Denmark | collected 2008/2010 ... | reverse complement strand
GTAGCGTTAACTCACGACTAAAGTCACGAGAATGCACTTACGCTACAGTTTCAATGGTCAGATGCAGATACACCCTGTACCTGCCACGAATCAGTTTTGGGACGAGGGTGGCATAGCAAGGTCTATAAGTGTCTACGCAATATGCGTCTTGCATAAGTGTATTGACTGCTTTGCTGTCCATAATCTCAGGCTCGACAAGATATGACAGAATTGCATTTACTTCGTCCTGTTGAAATCTATCATTCACTTGTATTCCACAAGAAGTCTTGCCGAGTTTGAATTGCAGCTTATCGTTCCTAACAGACATCGGTATACCACGATTTATCTGTTTTGCTCTAATACATGGTAAATCTCCAAATTTAGAAAAATGAAGTGTTTTACCATTATCATAAAGGCATTTTTCCATGCCCTGCCATACATCTTCGGCTTTTGATAGGGCAAAAACAGCATCAATGTCATATTTCTTTCCTATTGGAATCATAGATACCCTGCAATAATCCCAAGTAACATTATATTGTTTTTGCATTTCATTGAGCTGAATTGCTAATACTTTGCGTTTCTTTTTATCCTCAGTAGAACCATAAAGTTTAAGTAACTTGCGATATCTTTTTGTGCGAATAAGCTGGTCATAATTCTTTTTCATAAGACCTACAAGTTCATTGCCTGCCTTGCGAATTCTATCAGAAAGAGTCACAACTTTAAGCACATCGGAATAAGGCATATCGGTCTCAGCCACTAAAATATGCCTGTCAGAAAGTTTATGATATTGTTTTAGAATCTTGTTATATTCTTCGTCAATCATGGTTTTTCTGTTCCTCAATGTACTTAATTACCGTAGCTTCGCTTATGTTTCCTACCGTTGATACAAAATATCCTCGTGACCATAGAACGCCGCATCTTGCATAGAATTGTTTAAGTTGCGGAAATGCTTTGAATAGTTCAATAGCACTGATACTCTTTAGAGTTCTTACAACATCGCATGGAGCAACTGTCTGCGGAACATCTATGAAAATATGTATATGGTCAGGCATCACTTCAAGTGCCTTTATGTGGTAGTTATAATCATCACAAATTTTCTGTAATATCTGTTTGAGTGTATCCTCAATATTGCCTTTTAACACTGAAAATCTGAACTTTGGACACCAAATGATATGATACTGTATCAGATACTTACAATGCGAAGCACTATGATATTGTTCCTCGCTCATTGTCTTTTTCTCCTAACTGGTATTTTTCCTGAATACCTCTACGCATCAGGTCAAGAAACGTGATAGTTTCACCTTCTTCTACAGAATAGATACGTGCAAGGTTTTCAAGTTCTTTTTTCCATTCAGCGGGAATAGAAATATTGATTTGTACGTTATTGCTTTTGGTTCGCACCATTATTATTTTCCTCCACGACTTGAATGATATGCTGGATTGTTAGGATTGCACTGATTAGCGTGATTATTATTGTTCGCTATATGTGCAGCATTATTAGGATTTCCTTGATTACTGTGATGGTTGTTTTGTTCTTTTGTATGTGTGTTTGTATTATAGTTACTCTTACTCATGGTATGTTTCCTTTCTATGTTTTTAATATACATAGATTATATATTTAATCTATGTATATGTCAAGTAAAAAGCGGCTTTCATCCCACATGCAAACGTGTGGGTTTTTCGCCGAAAATTTATAACAATTTACACTTTATCTTACTATATATCCAACAAAAATACAATTTCTACACTCCAAATATTTAATACACAAATACATGAACAACAGCCTACGGCTGTTCGGGGGTCTATACGAAATATATCAATTTCAAATATTAAACCTAAGTAGGAGGTATACAATTATGAAAAACTTTGATTCACCGGCTTATCGCATTCCAGCAACTACGCTCAATATAAAATTGTACTACGGCACTCTCGCAAAAGCTGAAGGTCGTGAAAAAGAATTTTCAACCAAAATGTATGTAACACACAAAGGGTCTGACGAACGAGACTATATGACTCACATCAATCCAAAGTTCATCGCTGAGATGAAAGATGACGACAAGCTCGTATTCATCACAACCGTTAACGGAACTTCAAAGGTTAAGACATACAAGAAAGAGTCCCTTATGGAATTCACATTCAACAAAACACGTGACGCATTCCTTAAAAATGTCAGAACACGTGAACGTGCAATCGCCACGGGTACAGAATCCATCTATAATATGCTGTATAACTCAGCAAAACGTCTAAAAGACGAAGAAGATGCGTATTATGACAAGTTGGCTCAGGAAGACGCTGAACGCAGAGCTTACGAACAGCAGCTTGCTTACGGTCATTGTGATGACTTCGCTTGGCAGAACGGTATAAATTAATACACAAAAACAGCCCTATGTGCTCCAGTTTCGGAACACATAGGGCTTATCTTTTCTCTTGATAAACGAGTCAAAAAACAATATAATTATGACAAATACATAATTATTCTTAGGAGGAAATAAAATTGAAGAAACACGCCCGGTTTTTCTTATCAGCTGTTACTATTATGTGCTTTCTTGCAAACACACAGTTTGCCTATGCAGAAAATGACAGCGAAATCTATAACAACTATTATAATTATATCAATAACACAGAAACATCGGATGATGATATTGTCATTAACAATGAAACACCAGCAACGCCGTCAACAGAACCATCTCCAACCCCAACACCAGAACCAGAACCAACACCTACGGAACCACCAATCGAAATAGAAACTGTTCAAAACACCTACTGCACAGTTTCATTCGATACAAATGGCGGGACTGATAAATTCAACAATATCACTGTATTGTCAAACAACAAAATTGGTACGCTACCGAAACCATCAGAACGCAAGGGCTATGATTTCAAAGGCTGGTTCTATAATGATACGGAAATAACTTCAGATTCCATTGTATCATCAAACATGACACTGACGGCTAAGTGGGAAGACAATGGTTCTACAAAATATACAATAGTTCAGGAAATCCAGAAACTTGACGGTTCTTTTGAACAATACAAAACCTTCACTCAAACAGGTCACATAAACGAAACATTGGATGTCGAAGCACCAAAAATCAAAGGTTTCAAAACACCTGAAAAACAATCCGTAACGATTAAAGAAGATGAATCTTCTATCATTACATTTCAGTATGAACGCAAGTCCTATAAAATAGAACTTGACGTCAAAGAAGGTGTCACTTCAAAACAAAAGAATTTTGTCTATAAATTTGAAGAACCTGTTGACCTTGCTATATATTTGAATGATGACTATTCCAATCTTACGATTGAAGGTGGTGTTGACAAAAAATCATTCAAAATGCCTGCCAAAGATTTAAAACTTACAGTCTCTGCAAAACCAACAGAATATAAAATCATCTATCATGGCAAAGGTATCAACACAAAATCTTTACCACAGACATATAACCTGAAAACTATTCCACTGAAACTTAAAAAACCAAAAATCACAAGTAAACTTTGGACATTTCATGGCTGGAAATACGACGGTAAATCAATTACAGAAATAACAGATACCTCACATGCTGACATTATTCTGCAAGCAGATATGACATTTCATTATATTTATGTCATCATTCCACTCTGTATTATCGGGTGCTTAACTATCATTATTGGCATCTATATTTACAAGAAAAAGAAGGGAAAGAACAATGAAATTATGGACAACAATGCCGGAAAAGGTATATCGTGAGACATTACTGAAGACAGGAACTTACACATGTGACACAGATAAGTGTGCTATGTTGTTAGAAGATTCAGCTACCAAACAGTTCAAAAACGCCTATGACTGGCTCATCAATGTCATGGAAAAACGCATTGGAAAAGCTCCTGACAATGTCAAATATCCAGTTTGGGCATGGTACAGACTCCGTGGTAAAGAGTCAAGACCTGACCTTCGCTGGATTGAATTCAGAGGATTTCCTGAAACCATGGTCCTTATCGAATTTGAAGTACCTGACAACAAAGTCGTACTGTCAGATGAAGAAAAATGGACTGCAGCGCAGCTGAACAACACTGCATGGTGTGACACGGATGAAGAGCTTGACTGGTATTACGATTCCAACGATTCATGGCAGAAAAAAGAAGAATTCAAGAAAAAATCCTGGTATCGCATCTTTGATATCAAAGATTCATACTGTGTACAGGCTACATTATGGGAACTCAAAATGTCAGACGTAACACGTGTATGGACATACAACAAAGATGGCTGTCGTAAATGACAGCCATCTTTGTTATTTTATCAAACCTATTTTATTAAACGGATAATATCGAAATGCAGCCTTTGCAATAATATCAGATTCTTTTACATACGGTATTGGTTCTCCTGATTTGTTTACCCAATACCTGGAATCTAACGAATCTTTTCGATTATCTCCCATTACAAAATAACAACCTTCTGGCACATAAACCGTGTCACCATTCAAAAGACCAGTTCCTGTTGAATGCTGCGTCTTACAAAAACTGTCATCCAATGGTTCGGACTCATCTTTCAGATAGACATCACCATCTTTGAACACTAACGTATCCCCTGGTAAACCAATCACACGTTTTATCAAATATTTTCCAGAACCAGTAGGGTCTTCAAATATAACAACATCATATCTTTTTGGTGACTTGCTACCGTTATATGCAAGTCTATTACCAAAAATCCTATCACCAGTCATGATTGTATTTTCCATAGAACCTGACGGTATCTCCGCATTTATAAGAAACACTGTAAAACTAAGCAATATCAATGCTGACAAAGCTATCTTCCAAACCCAACTGAAAATAACTTTCACATTATCAATAAAATCGGCTTGGGAACGTCTTACAAACTCAGGACCATATGGTATATTATCTAAACTACATTTATCATCCGTGTCATCAACACGTCTTTTAAAAAATTGCATTGCTAAAACAAACCCTTTCACTTATATTTACGAACACGTTGTTCTTAACTTATTATATATAATATACCAGAAAAACGCACATTTATCAATAGAAACAGCCGAATATCAAGAAACGCCGACACACATAATGCATCGGCGTTCCACTATATAAAATCTGGTATGTTCGCATTAGACATCAAAAAATACGTCAACCTATTTTTCTTACCACAATCAGATTGTGCAATCACAACGAACATTTCACCAGACACACTATATAATATACTCAAAATTTTCAGTTTGTCAAATAATCATTGATAACTTTGCTCCAAATTTCAACCGCCACATTTTCATGACCTGCATCGTTTATTACAGGAATCGCTTCGCTCTTATCGTAGCCACACCATACGACCGCTGTAATACTGTCATTGTATCCGGCAAACCACTGGTCATGGTAATCATTCGTTGAACCTGTCTTTCCAACAAATCCATCCGGTACATTATATCCTGATGCAGTACCGTATTCAACGACACCGGATAATAGATTCGTCATGCTGTCAGCAGTCTTTTTAGAATACAACTCTGTAGACTTCCCAACATTGTTTTTAATCACAATATCACCATAAGAATCTTCTACATATGTATAATAATAAGCATCTTTATAATTACCTCTATTTGGCAACGTTGCGTACATAGACGCAACAGACTGTACTGATGTACCTTTATGCAATCCACCAAGACTCAATGCAGACAACGTCTTGTCATTTTTACCATCTAAATTCAACTTGAATTTAGACAGCCAGTCATATGTTTTATCTACACCATACTCATCCACCAAAAACATTGGAATCGTATTTGTCGAATAGGCTACAGCATCTTTCATTGACATCTGACCTTTATAACCATCATAATCATTCGACGGATAATCTTTATCATTAACTTGCTTAAATGGCTTGTCTACACGACTTGAATTTTCTCCAATCAAATGATTTTCCATACATGGAATATATGCTGAAAACGGCTTGATTGTCGATGCTGGCTGCAATAGTGAATCAGTTGCTCTATTCCACAGACGATTGCCGTCTTTTTCACCAAGACCACCCGCCATTGCAATTACACAACCTGTCTCATTATCAATTACGGTCATTCCTGACTGAAGCTGCTGACCAGACTTAGATACATACTGTGTATAATTCTCTGGATTTTCATATACATCTTCGATTGCCTTCTGCATCTCTGGATTATATGTCGTATACACATCCAAGCCACCATGATAAATATGCTGAATTGCCTGTTTCTTTGAATAACCCTTATCCACAAAATCATCAACAAGCTGTTCAATTACAGCATCTACATACCAGTTATATTTATTATCCGTAGCTTCTCCGCCTTCATTGATAATCGAAGTCAATGAACCATTTGCAAACACAACTTTCGAATTATCAAGATTCAATACATAATCACTACCATTTGAATTATAACCAAGTTCAATCAACGCACTTTTCAACTCATCATCCGTAATATACCCCTGCTCAGACATATCAAACAGAATCTTCTTTGCTCTTGTAAAAGTATGTTCTGGATGATTGAACGGGTCATAATAAGACGGGTTATTCGTAATACCAATCAACGAAACGCATTCTGCAAGGTCAAGTTCTGACACATCCTTATCAAAATATGTATATGCAGCACTGTAAATACCATAACTATTGCGACCAAAATAAATATTGTTCAAATACATTGTCAAAATTTCCTCTTTCGTCATCTTGCTATCCAACATATTTGCTTCAATGATTTCAGTCATTTTACGTTTCACACTCACATCTGTATTACCTGTCATATTCTTAATAAGCTGCTGTGTGATTGTCGAACCCCCTTCTATGGAACCTGTTCCAGTCATAATATGACCGATTGTATGCCATGTTGCAGATGCTGTTCGAAACCAGTCTACACCATTATGTTCCCAGAATCTCTTATCTTCTACAGCCACAGCTGCATTACGAAGATAAGATGGTATATTCTTATACTCAATCCATTTTGTCTGCTCACCATCATACAATGTTTCCAGCAACTGCCATTCACCAGTTCCAGTATCCTTATACCACAACTTTGTATGAAGATTTGCATTAGACTGTTGCATTTCTATTTTATTTACAACAAGTCTTGCTTTTGGTAATAGAATCGATGTTGAATACACATATGTAATCAGACCACACATCATACACATAGCAACAACACCAAGACAAAAGATACGAAAACGAGAAATCTTCGGCTTTTCAACTTCAGATTCTTCATCAATCAACTGTCTCATCAGTTGCTTTTCATCTTCATCCATACCATCTGTCAATTTATCAAAATCACTAACATCCTTTTCTCGTTCGAACACTCATTCAGACCTACCTTCCTCAGCAAATCACTGTTCAAATGGATTATTCTTAGGGTCCGAATAATCGATATGATTTCCTGAAATTTTATGGAATTCTTCTTCTAACGAAGATTCTTCTACATTCCCACGATAAAACACTTGCTCACGTTTCTTAGCACGTTTTAACTCATGATTCATCTTATCCATCGCATAATCATGATAAGCATATCCAATCTGATACCAGATTCTTTCCAATACTGTATCTGCATGAATCACACGCTTCCCATTTACACGAGTCGCATGTTTATCTTTACTTTCATCTATGAAAGAAAACTGTATTGCGATTACCATAGCAAGTACAAAGACTATCATCAATATAAAAAATATCATGACAAACTCACATCCTTTCTCGACTATAATGTATCATTACTTATACTATTATACCCGAATTAATAAAATAAAGAAAGTCTCATTTTTGAAAGGATTTTCCATGTATTAGCATAAAAAATGAGCATCTTTAAGACGCTCAAATACCAATAAAAAGCGACTTTTCATTCCACAGATAAAATATCCAGCTCTGATATGATGCCAATGTATATTTTATTGAATTTTTCTTATGGTCGCTATATGGATATCTTACTTAATCATTATACCATTTTCCGTGCAATTGCACAAAAATTGGGAGTACGTTACTCGTACTCCCAACACGTATCTATAAAAAATACTATTTACTAATCCCCATAATCCCCAGTATCTCTATCCTGATAAGCCAATGCCATATCTGACAATTCACTTTCAGAATACTGACCTTCCGATGCATTTACATACTGCTGTGCAAGCTGTTCCTGCTGGTCAACAATGTGACCAAACTTATCATCAAGGTCTGATACCCTTGCTTTATGTACATCTTCCGATGTCCCCTTATTAGCAGGTTCAGGCTTCGTAGTCTGACCCTTCTGAACAGTTTCTTTTTCCCATCCGGTCAACTTCAACTTTTCACGACCATTCTGATATTTTTCGTTTCCATCAAGTTCAACAGTCGCTGTAAAAGTTTCACCCGGATGTTTCTTGGATTTTACACCATGGATAATAACTGAACGATTTGGGTCATTTGCATGTTCATTCAAACCATGAAGAGTATCATACTCATCTTTGGTAAATGCATGATTTGCAAATCCGCCATAACCATGTCCAGCACCATAAGGTTTCTTATTATCCTTGGTATAACGCTTCTGTGGCATAGCTCTCACCTCCATCTATACATCTGATAATTCCAAACTTACGCTTCTGCTTCAGTTTCAGCTTCAGCACTTGGAGCAGATGCTTCGATTTCAGCCGCCTTTTCCGCCATTTTTGCCTTGCGTTCTGCAAAATATGCATTCTGTGCTTCCTTATGAGTTGCACCAAGTTCTTCTGCAGAGAATTTTGCAGTCACACGTTCACCGCTAGTATTCTTATACTGAATATTGACATCTCTTGATGGGTCACCAAGATTTGCTGTACCGTATTCAGAACCAGGCTTTGTATAAGCCATTTTAGCTGGAATTGCAACAAATCCCATCTTATACTGAGCATCTGTAATAGATTTTGGCAATTCAGTACGAACAATCATCAAATTCTGTTCGTATTTATTACCATCCTTATCTGTCTTTTCTACAGTCTTCGGTTTCATCTGAACACCTGTTAATTTTACTGCACTTGCTTTCTTTTCAGCCATAATGAATTCCTCCAATCATATATTTATCTTATATATACAGAATACCATACATCTTATATAATACAACCACTTAACACTACAATTTTTACACAACAAAACCGAGAGCGGTTTTAGTTATAAAAATTACAAGAACTGACCGGATAGCGATGAACAACATCCACTGTCCGTCCAGTTCCGAAAATTATAAAGGAGACAACAAAACTTATGAGCAATCCATTCATCACACCATCTACAACATATACCCGTGTCTATGACTACTTCTATTGTCATGACTGCGATACTGTTATCAGAGTGCCTGTCGGCGTTACTGATAAAACAGAACTTCAGTGTCCAATCTGCGGAAAAACGGCTAAAATTGGTACTGTAAACAGAAAGAAACTGTACATTGAAATGTATAATGCTGGTAAAACACCATCCGAAATTGCTGAAAAGACTGGAGTCACAGAACGTACCGTTCGTAACAACATCATCAACCACTTCATGAACACAGATGATGAACTTGATATTTCAAGACTCATCACGGATAATGCAAACATTGATAAAATCAATGATATCTTGTCCACCAAACATTTCATTCCATCACTTTCCGACATCCGCAGCGAACTGCAGATAAAATACAAAGTTGACTGCAATTATGACACCATTGCCGCTATACGAGCCATGCACGCAAAAGCGACCGGTAAACACTTGAACTAATGGAGGTATCATTGTGAAATCTAAAAACAATTTGAACAATCAGTCATTACTTGACCTGTCGGCATTCACTAACAACTCAGACCATACACTCATGTTCGGTCGAACAAAGTCAAGAAAACATGTACACATTTATGTAAAAGACAACATTATTCACGCTATCACATACAAACCTGTATGGCATGCCAATGCCACAACAGCAGATGACATTGTAGACATCATCATCGATAACAATACACCGTGTATCACACTGATGCAAATTATTGGTCAAGAAGATGTGAAATTTTATACAGCTTTGTGTGACAAAGATTTTTGCAAAGTATTGACAAACAATCACATTAAAGCTCAATTCTTCGACGAACATCAGTATGAATCACGTGTACACTCGCCAAAACACAACACATTTGACGACAGCCAATACTACGGATACACACTATAATAACAAAAGGATTTTATTCATGAAAGATTCTATCATCTTCTTAGACATAGACGGTGTTTTAAACTCAAAACCATACTGTGACCGGATGACGGCTCTTTACAAGAACGAAGAAAAGCCGCACCCTCTCACCGACCAAATGGATGTTAACATCATCAGACGTATTGCAAGACTTGCAAACGAATCTGATTCAGACATTGTTTTATCATCTACATGGAAATGTCTGTGGACAGACCCTAAAATGATAGAACACAAGAAACAAATGAAATCCATTCTGGAGCCAAATGGCATCTTCATCATTGATACGACGCCCGACTGTATCGGCGGTCGCACATTCGAAATACGAAACTGGCTTGACGAACATACAAATGTCAAACATTTTGTATCACTGGATGATGACTACCCAGAAGCATATTACGTGAAAGCAGGTATTCCAAACCACACCATTCATACAAATTTCTGGTGTACTACCGAAAGCGAAGGTGGATTTCAGGAATATCACTTTGACAAAGCTCTTGAAATCTTGAAACAAGATTATCAAAACCCGTCTTCCGTACCTGTAGACAATACAGATATAGAAGATTCCAACATATTATTATTATGAAAGGACTTTCAATTCACTATGGCAGAAACTGAATACAGAACCGTTACTCTATCCCTTCACGGACCATCCATATGTCAGCTCGCAAGAGATAAATTCAAAGAAGGTCGTATGCAATGGGCATTAGACCTGCTCACAAGCTGTCTACAAACTGACCAGCTTTCAAAATCCGAGATACTCACACTTGCCTACAATATTCTTGACGGACGTGGCGAAATTGTTGGTACATATCCAAATGATGATTATGGATACAAGCCTGTTGAAGACGAATCAAAATGGAATCAAATTCCAAAATACTTCGATGAAATGGCAAAGAAAGTTGAAGAATATAAAGAAAAATGTGAACAAGTCACAGATAAGCTTCGCTATCTTGATACAAACTTGTCACCATATGACCGTGACGAGTTTGAAGAAATGTATCAGTCAGACTTTGATGAACCACTTTTCAAGACGAACATGAATCAGCCAGAACCGAACGACAATATGTCACCTGGCATGTCATCCATTCTTCAAAGTTTTCTTGAAAATCAGAAAACAGGTTGTACAGATGACTATGGCTGGCTAGAGCCAAACGGCACATTTCACCCTGTAGACTTTGGAGAACATCAGTCATGGGCTGAAGAATATGTTCGTGAAAACATGTCAGAAGAAGCATGGCTTGAAGCAGGTGCCACACCAACATTCACCGGAACATTTCATACATTTGGCGACTATCTCATTACTAAAGGATGGGTTTTACTTGACAATCCATCTATGGGGCTTGCCTATGTCACTAAAGCAAAACCGCTAACAAAACATCAGAAAGAATTCCTGTTTGACTACTGGACAAAACGAAACCAACCTCAAAGAGCCAATGAACTCTATCAGGATGATTAAGACTGGAGTGATATCTATCTACAACAAACAGAAAAAAGATGCCAACTCACGATATTACCGACAGACACAGGTTTATGGTCGTCGTAACTGGACATCTTACGAAATCGACTTAATAATGGACCATAATCTGACAGATAGAGAGCTATCCGCCAAGCTTCATCGGTCTATGAAAGCCATTCAGACAAAGCGATACAAACTTCGTAGGGCATTACTCCCTACGAAGTAATCTTTAGAAAGGAGCCTCTCACATGAGCAATCATCACACACTTCATGTATTGAGTATTGACTTTGACCTGTTCCAAAACGTCGAACTTAATACTATCAGAACAGCCTATCCCGACGGAGTAGACCTTCCAACACAGCTTTCATCCTTGGTATGGCAATCCCATTATGCAAACCCTGAAAGTTATGATAAACTAAGAAACGTGACAGCAAACACAGATATGATTGATGAACTCAAAACACTCATCGAAGCAAGTGTCAAGAAACATTTTCCAGACACAATGATTTGTAACAGTCATAAGCATATCTATGACTTTATACACGAAACATTTGACAATGCAGATTACACAAAAATCAGCATTGACCATCTCGATATGCATCATGACCTGTTCAATGATAATCCTGAAGTTGACTGCGGAAACTGGTTATCTCACATCAAAAAAGAAATCAAGACAAATATCAACTGGATTGCTAATCCAATATCAAAAGATGCTTATGGTCTTAATGACGCTGTCTTTGACAGAGTCAAAACAGACTTCTCTGGTCTAAAAGACCATACCTGGGATATTATCTTCTTATGCAGGTCTGACAACTGGCTGCCACCGCACTTAGATGATACTTTTACAGAATTTACACTATTCTTAATCGACCACAGCATGTCATGTAGATATGAATCCGATATTCTTACATCCAGATGGACTCCAGAATATCAGCAGTCTATCAAGCAGCTCAATGGTCAAATTCAGGAACTAAAAGCAAATTTGTAAGAAAGGTGGTGACACATAAAATGTCAGTCAAATCACGATATATTACCGTGAAAAAATCACTATTTGCTGAAATTTTAGAAAACAACATCCAAAATATTGTTTGCTGTGACAACATAAAAGACTGTTGTCCAATCGCAGACAATCGCACCTGTAATGGCAGCAATAAATCTTATGCTGAATTCTATATGAATCATCTTGATTTGTTAGAACGTAACTTAGAAATACAAAAACACATATAGAAAGGAATCTCAACTATGGTCAATGATAAAAGCAAAGACATTATCGTCAAAATTATCGAATACATGTCAAAGAATAACATTCTTGGCATCACCTATGCAGAAGCAATTGATGAAAATACAGTCGCACAGCTTAATGTGACTATCGTCAACGACATTGATACACATGACGCTCCGCTTCCAGCAAAACGTATCACGTTATTCAGTCATACTGAAGAAGACAAGAAACTGGTACAAGACATCCTTAACTTCTTATCAGAAGAAAACACCGTAGGATTCAAGTATGACATGAAAATTCCAGACACTGACCAGACTATCTTTATCAATGTACTGTTGAAACAACAGAAAACAGATGCTCACTAATACCCACGGGCAAGCCCGTGGGTTTCCCCACCATGAATTTTATGACATTGCAAAAAAATGGACTGCCTTTTTTATAAAGACAGTCCATATGATTTATTCACCATAGTCGCCAGTTTCTTCTGGATGTTCAGCATAATATGAATCCATTTCAGCATATCTTGCGTCCAATTTTCCAGGTGTATTTTCTCTCAAAGACTGAATATCATCGAATGTCGTATTGCGACCGACAAACTTGATACGACTCAACATCTGACGTTCCATACCATCAAGATAATTATCATAGTCAGCCTCTGTTGGAGCATCAAGACCAAGACGTCTTGCATTGCGTTCCCGAAGTGGCAGCCATTCTTCATACGGCATTACATGAGGGTATTCAGAACCAGCAGCTGCAAATTGTCCCATCTCTTCACGAGCATCTTTTGTACTGACCATATTACCAGCCTTATTATACAATATAGCATCCGCAGGGTCTTCCATGTAATCCAAATTATGACCGTTACTGTAAAACTCAACAGTATTTGAATCTCTCAAACCTCTACCATGTGTTACAGGCACCACTGCATACCCTGTGATAGCAACACCATTTCTATCAACATAAGGTGTTGCCATCTTTGTCTCGACATTTTCCTTTTCTTCTGCATCAAGATAAATGCGAGCATCTGTAATGGCATAACCTGCCTCTACACCTCTTTTATAAACTTCACTAAATGAATTAGGGTCTTTTCTTCTCATATTTCATCATCCTTTCTTTGTATATGATATTTAATCATATTCCATATCATCATTTGCAAAATAATCATGTGATACAACCCTCTGTAACACATCTTCAGCAGCTTCGCTGCGTCTTCGTCTAACATCTATTTTCGATACAATTCTTTCAGATATGGATTTGGTTTTAAACGTATCGTTAATATCCCAATCAATACACGATAACCCTGGCAAATAATCTCGAAGATATTGATTTGAATTTTGATTCAAATATAAACTTGCAAGCATTCTATCCATCTGCCAACCTTCATCTGCTTTATTAAAAACTGCAAACAATCCTGGATTTTTATGAAAACACCAATTTGCAAGATTATTCTCATCTTTACTTGGAATATACTCACGTTTTCCGTAAATTGATTCCCCATACGCATCAGACATATCATCAAAAATGTCATCAACATTAGAATACCTGAAGTTAGACTTTCTGTTTACAAAGGCAACGCCATTTGCAACCTTCTCATTTGTATAGTTTAGGAGCAATTCATCAGCTCTATCTCTACCATACAATCCACAACAAGTTTGATATGCACCAAACATTCCATATAATTCCGCTTCGATTTCTCGCGGACAATGAAAATAATTGAATTTATTTTCATCAAAACTATTATATCCAGGATGACACATTGAAGCATAATATGAATATTTTAATGGTTCTAAATATCCTTGCTCACTCTCATTTACTAAATGAACTTGTTCAACATGTCTATTTTCATGATAAATAGAAATAAGACCTGCCAAAAATTCATAATCTGATATAACATCTTTCTGAGATAATTCAGCAATACCTACACTGACATAATTTACATTCATATCTGTAGAAGTAACATTTCCAGTGCCAATTTTACTATGCTCATCTAACAAAATATTTGATTGTAATTTGTTTATAACACCTTTATACAGTGTGAACCTCTACACGTCTTAAGACACATAGCTTCCACTGTTCATTTAAGCGAA
>ERZ780223.2618-NODE-2618-length-14927-cov-5.657006_pt1 | contig 14927 bp, 13 predicted proteins | sample MGYA00511016_ERZ780223 | MGnify/ENA primary metagenome ERZ780223 (study PRJEB29588, sample SAMEA2159032) | human gut metagenome | biome: human gut; feature: human-associated habitat; material: faeces | place: Denmark | collected 2008/2010 ... | reverse complement strand
AGGGAAAGGTGGACACGCTAATAAACGGAGATGAAAGGGAGCTGGGGATGAGATTTATGAAGGCTCTCCAACCATGAGTCTGCCGCGCTGATTCCATTATTGAGGCTATTATCAAAACGCTCTGTGCAAAGAAAGCCGAGCCTTGAGACAGCATACATCCTCAATGAACAGATGGAGCCTGCAACCTTGCATATCGGGGATAAACAGTAGGAATTTCACCATCATAGTCTCCTGATATTTCTTAACAAAACCAAACCGCCAGTCACTAAATTGATTCTTCAGACAATCTTCAAACACCGTACAACCCAACTCCAAAGCGCAGAGGTATACTCGGTGCATCCCCGATGAAAGGGAAAAAGGAGGTTGTACGATGAAAAAAGTGTTTTGTGTGTCTCTGCTTGCTTTGATGCTGGTGTGCCTGCTTTGTGCATCTGCGCTGGCGCAGACGACCGGCATCGCCATGGACGGCAAGGTGTACACGTTCACGGGCGGAGAGGGAACCTATCAGGCCGATGGAAAGACGTTCATCATCGGCGTGGAGTCCGTCGTCGTTCAGGAGCCAGGGCTGCCGGATCGCGTGCTGGAGCTTCACCAAACGGAAGGTACAGAGATCATGCGGGATGGGCATCCTGCTGCTGCCGGGCAGGAAACGGACGATTCCACAGTCATCTGCGAAGGTACGGCGGCATACGAAGCTGCGGAGGCCATTGCGGTGTATGAGCAATACTCCTATTCGTATCCAGAGAATGATGAAGCCTGGGCCAGACGCTTTGCGCCGTATGCGGAATACGGCCTGCGCTGCGACCCGGAAAGGAGGACGCTCATGTATCAAGGGCAGCGGGTGCGCTCCTTCACAGATGCCTATTCGGTGCGCGAAGGGATGTGCAAGATCATCGAATACACGGACGAGCAAGGGACCATCGACCTTCAGACTGAGCGCGACCAGACCCGGCTGATTCGCCATGCGGATGGCTCGTTCAGCCCAGAGGGCCTGCTCATCGGAATCCGCGTGCTGGCCAAGGAGGAGTCTGCTGAGCGAAGAAAAAGCGAGCGGATGCCCCAAATGACTGCCACCTCAGAGAGTGAAATGACTGCTGCCGAAAAGCAGGCCTTCTTCGCGCCCTACGCTGCATTTGGCCTACGCTACGATGCGGCGAGCGATGAGATGGCCTTTCAGGGACAGCGTGTACGCCGGTTTCTGGACATTCGCCAGAGCAACGGCGAACCGCTTGACAGCGGACGCTTCCATGGCAGCATGACGAGCATAGTCTGCTGCGATGACGATCAGGGAGAGGTCGATGTTGAGGTCATTCGGGATTATACCAAACCGGACGCAAACGGCGATGGCGCTTTGATCGGCATGATGGCAGAAAGAGTGCGATAAATGCGAAACCTGCGAAGGGGCAATGGCTCTTTCGCAGGTTTGTGAATATTTCGGGAAATTCAGAAGAAATCCAAAAAGGTATGCTATACTGTCCTGTATAAGGAGGCGCAGGACATGTACCGTATTCTCATCGTTGAAGATGATTTTGATATTTCGGAGCTGCTTCAATCTTGGCTGACCGAAGCCGGGTATCAGACCGCTGAGGCGGAGGATGGACTGAAAGCGCTGGAGGTTTTTGAAAGCGGGCAATTTGACTTGGTGCTGCTCGACCTGATGCTGCCGAGGCTCGACGGCTTTGGCGTATGCGAATGGATTCGTAAAAGATCGGATGTCCCCATCGTGATGCTGACCGCGCTGGACGGCGAGGACGAGCAGCTACGCGGCTACGATCTGCGGATTGACGATTACGTCACCAAGCCGTTCTCCATGCCCGTGCTGCTGCGCAAAATTGGCGCCATTCTCCGGCGATGCCGGGGCGAGGATCGCCCGGGCGCAAATTTGCTGCGCTACCGCGACCTGACGCTCGATCTGGACGCCTATACCGCCATGCGCGGCGACCTGATGCTGGAGCTGACCAACCGCGAGTTCGAATGTCTGCGGGAGCTGCTGCAAAATCAGGGGCGCGTGATGACCTACCAGATGCTTGTCAGCCGCATCTGGAATTATGACTATCTGGGCGACGATCGCGTGATTTATAGCCATATCAAGAATCTGCGCCGCAAACTGGGCGCGGATTACATCCGGACGGTCAGAGGGGTGGGCTATCGTGTGGACAAGGATTAAGCACAGCCTGACGCTTCGCATCTTTCTGATGACCTGCGGCCTGATGATCGCCGTCTGCGCTGCCACATATGGCGCGATTGCGTATCTGACGCCGCTCACCTATACGAGCATTTTGCAGGAGGACCTCGACCAAAAGACCGAAGCGCTCCTGACCGCGCTGTCCGGGCGGGAGCCGTCTGCGTGCGACGAGCTGCTTTCCGCCTTTTGCAGGGAGACGGGCGCAGCGCTCCGTCTGTCAGACGAATATGGGCGAATTCTGTACGATACGATTTCGTCTGAGGCTTATCTTGTGGAAGGCACCGCAGAGCGTGCGGCGATCACCACGGAAGAAAGTGAAACGCTTGAACAGGATGCGGTTATGCAGGCCACAGAGGCCGGAGACGCGACCGGCACAGCGGAGAGCGTCATCCATCAGATCACCGTCACCGATGCGTACATATCCGCCGATGAAGCACAAACTTTTTTCTTCCGGGATGGAACGATGGGGCATTTGCTGGTCATCGGCGGGAAAAAGGCCGTCAATCAGGCGTCGGAGGCCATGAAGAAGACGCTGCCGTTTCTCGCGCTGCTGATTCTTGGCGTCTCGCTGCTGACCTCGTTTTTCTACGCCAGATGGATTACCCGGCCCATTGTGGACATCAGTCATATCGCCGCAAGCATCGCCTCGCTTAATTTCAGCTCCCGCTGGGCACAGCATCGCACGGATGAAATCGGAGCTCTGGGCGACAGCCTGAACACGCTTTCCGACAATCTTTCCGACGCGCTGACGGAGCTGAAAACCGCCAATGAACGCCTGCAGCAGGATATGGAGCGCGAACGGGACATGGAGCGTCAGCGCTCCGCGTTCTTTTCAGCGGCTTCGCACGAGCTGAAAACACCGGTGACGATCCTCAAGGGGCAGCTGAGCGGTATGCTGGCGCAAATCGGCGTATATCGGGATCGGGACAAGTACCTGGCACGGGCGCTTCAGGTTACCGGCAGGATGGAAAGCCTCATCAAGGAGATTCTGATCATCAGCCGAATCGAGGCCGGCAGCTTTGTCCTCAAAACGGATACGGTCAATCTGAGCGAGATGATGGAACGGCAGCTGGAGCTGGATGAAGAGCTGCTTGCGCAAAAGGGGCTGCACATTGAAAAGCACATGGCTTCGGACGTGACAATCCGGGGAAACCAGGATCTCCTGACCAACGCGCTGGACAATGTTCTGATGAACGCCATCCTCTATTCCCCGCAGGGCGCGAGCATCCGCATTTTGCTGGATGCGCATACGATGACGATTGAAAACACGGGTGTTTCCATCCCGGAAGAAGCTCTGCCCCAGCTCTTCACGCCGTTTTACCGCGTGGAGCAGTCCCGCAGCCGTCAATCCGGCGGGAGCGGACTGGGGCTGTATCTGGTCAGGCTGATTCTCGAACTGCACAACGCCTCCTGTGAAATCAAGAATTCGGAAGATGGCGTTGTGTTTTCTGCGCGGTTTACTTGATTTCCGGCTGGAATTGTACTAACTGCATGGCCGCTGTTTTCCAACAATTAGTGCAAAGAATGTGTGGTTGCCTTTACAATGTGTTCATAAAGCTCTTTTTAGCTGCCTATTGGCGTGATCAGAGCCAATAGGCTGCGGTCTTGTCCAGATACTGCTTCCGTTCCTTCCAGTCCGGCATCAGCATCGTGAGAAAGGCATAAAACTGCCTGGAGTGGTTGGGGTGAACCAGATGGCAAAGCTCGTGCATGACGACATATTCAATGCAGTGCCTTGGTGCTTCGAGGAGACGCTTGTTCAGTGTGATGATTCCCTTCTTCGCCAGACAGGAGCCCCAGCGCGTTTCCATGTCCCGGATTCTCAGAGAAGGCTTCTGCACGCCGTATTTTTGAAACGACGGATACAGCGCATCCATCACGTCGCCAAATACCGTTCTGCACTGCTGGCCCAGAAATCTGTTGACGACGCGCCGCTTCCTTTCGATATCGTGGAGATCCCGAACACCTAGATGGATGTAGACGCCGTCCGCTGAAATGGAATCCTTTGCGGCCTGTGTGACCTGCAGGCGCAGACCTCGACCCAGAATGTTGAATGCCTCGCCACTGACGTACTGCTTCGGCTGAGGCCTGTATTGCGCCATCTCATGGAAGTGGTCAAGGGCCTTTTGAATATACGGGGCCTTGCTGACAACAAAGGCGTCGATTTCCCCGCAGGGGACGCCCGGATCTGCTGAAACCCACACGCTGCCATCCTTCCGCACCCGCAGATTGAGGTTTTTGACCTGCTTTCTTTCAAGACTGTATAGGATTTCGTGCCCTTTGGCGGTTAGGACTCGTTGACTGGTGATGTCCATCGCTCAGAACCTCCGCAGGGCAACAGTCTTGACATTGTCGATGATCTTGTCGATGAGATCGAACGAGAGCTTCAGACCATGCTCCTTTTCGTATTTGTAGAACAGATTGTCGATGTCCTGTGAAATGCGGTCGTGGATGGTCTTGTTGTTCGTCCAGTCCACCTGACTGTGGGAGGCGACGATTTTTGTGATCTCCTCGGAAACCTCTGCAACGAAATCGGGTGTAATCCGTTCGTCCTCCACCTCGTCAAAGAGTGCGGTCAGCACGCCGAAAAAGGCCTGTGCGTGAACATTATTCTTGATGCGCTCCGGATAGCTGACGGTGCTCTTGCCGGCGTGGTAATCCTCCATGATGGTGCGCATCTTGGCAAGGTATTCGGCTTCGGAGATGACCTTTTCCTTGTAGAGTGCAAGGGCATCCCTGATCCGCTTGGAGAAGCTGTCATAATAGGCGGGATTCTCGTCGCGCTTCTCGCTGATGCTTCGGGTCATCCGGCTGGCTATCGCATCAGCTTTTGACCGCAGCGAGCCCAGCTCCTCAAGCTCCTTTTCAAAGTCGTCCTTGTTCAGAATGTCGATGGGGCTTGTGATCTTCTTCAGCCCGGCGACAGACAGGTGCGTGTCGAGCAGATTCTGCATCAGCGGTTCATACTCGGCGTTGTCGATGGCGTCGCAGTACTGGAGCTTGACGCTGCGGCGAACCTTTGAAAAGAAGATGAACGTGTCCTGATACTTCTGCCGTTCCTCCTTGCTCAGCGCGTTGTATGCCTGCTCCGCATTCAGCACCAAATGCAGCGCCCGGCCGAAGGCACAGAGCAGAGTATAGAAATCCTGACGCATCTTGTCATCGGCGAGGAACACCTCGACGGCTTCCGCATCGCTGATGCTGCCCACCGGGGCAAAGAGCTCTACCAGCTGCGTATAGGCGCTGCGGAGATTCCCGATGGCAGACATCACATCGACCACGACGCCCTTCAGATCGCCGCCGTCGAAGTTCTCCAGACCAGCGCCACTGTACATGTCCATGGCGGTGTCGAGCTTTTCAATCAGGCCGCGGTAATCGACTATCAGGCCGTAGTCCTTGCCCTCGTGCAGGCGGTTTGTCCTCGCGATGGCCTGCAAAAGGCCGTGCTCCTTGAGCTCCTTGTCGATGTAGAGCACCTGACACAGCGGCGCGTCGAAGCCGGTGAGCAGCTTGCTGCACACGATCAGAATGTCGATTTCACCATCGCAGAACCTGTTCTTGATGGCTTCCTCGTAGCGGTCGGCATCCCCGTACTGCTGCATCATCTTGTTCCAGAAGGAGACGACCAGATCGTCCGCTCCCTCGTCGGCGTCATCGACGCCTTCGCGCATGTCGGGCGGCGAGATGACGACGGCGCAGCTCAGGTCGCCGAACTGCTCGAAGCACTCCAGATAGCGGATCGCGTCGCGCTTGTAGTTGGTCGCGAGCATGGCCTTGAAGCCGGTATCCTTATAGCCCTCGATGAAGTGCTCGCTGATGTCCAGTGCGATGCGCTTGATGCGCGCGTCGGTGGAGGTTAGGCGACGAATGCTGCTCCACTTCCTGCGCAGATCCTCCCGCTGCGCCTCCGTCAGGCGGCGGGTGGTTTGCTTAAACCAGAGGTCGATATTTTCTTCGTCCACCTTTTGCTCGACAAAGCGCCCTTCATAGATCAGGGGGACAATCGCGCCATCCTCCACGCCGTCCCGGATGGTGTACTTGTGAATCAGCCTGCCGAACCGGGCCATGGTGTTCTTTTCGCTTTTCATCAGCGGCGTGCCGGTGAAGCCGATGTAGCAGGCGTTGGGGAATACGCTGCGCATCCGGGTCGCCATGAGGCCGTAGTTGGAGCGGTGGCTTTCGTCCACGAGCACGAAGATGTCGCGGGAGGGGTTTTTGACCTCCTGCCGCTCGACGGTGTTGAACTTGTTGATGATACTGGTGATGACGTCCGCCCGGGCGCTGTTTACCAGCTCCACCAGATGACGTCCGCTGGTCGCGCGGGCGGGGGTTAGCCGCGTATGCGCGAAGGTGGCGGCAATCTGAGCGTCCAGCTCCTTGCGGTCCGTGACGATGACCACGCGGGGGTGGCAGTCCCGCAGCTCCATCAGGATATACTTCGCCAGCATGACCATAGTCAGGCTCTTGCCGCTGCCCTGCGTATGCCAAATGACGCCGCTCTGGCGGTTGCCGTGCTCGTCGCTTTCGGCGATGGTCTTCATGATTTCCCGGACGGCGAAGAACTGCTGATAGCGGCAGACCTTCTTCACGTTGGCGTCGAAGAGAATGAAATAGCGAATCAGCTCGTATACGCGATCGGCGCTGAACAGCGAGACGATATTCCTGTCCTGTTCGGTGGGCATGCGATCCGGGACGAGTGCTTTCAGCCGGGTTTGCAGCCAATCGGCATCCTGCTCTTTCCAGACGCTCCAGAATTTTTTGGGCGTGCCGACTGTCGCATATTTGACGGCGTTCTTGTTGGTTGCCACGACGAGCTGCGCGAATTTGAAGAGCTGAGGAATATATGCCGCCTGCTGGTTGCGGATCATCTGCCCGACGGCCTCATCCACGGGAATATGCGGAGCCTTGCACTCGATGACGGCAAAGGGGATGCCGTTGATGAACAGCACGATATCCGGGCGGGCGTTGTGCTGCCTGTCCCGGCTGTCCACGGCGAACTCCTCCGTGACGTGGAACATGTTGTTCTGCGGCGTCTCCCAGTCGATATACTTGAGGTTGAAGCTGAGCATTTTGCCGTCGCCGACGGTCTCCGGATAGCTTTTGCCCAGCAGCAGCGCGTCGTAAATCTTCTCGCTGGTGCGCACGAGGCCGTCCGTCAGCGGTTCGTCCAGATCCTCCATGGCGCGCTCGATGTTGGCGGCGGAGAACTCGTTTTCTGCGCCCGCGTAGATATAGCGGTTGAGCCTGCGGAGCTGACCGCGCAGGATGTCCCGGAGCAGCACATGATACCGGCTGCCGCGCTGCTTGTCGCAATCCGCCGGGGAAATGTAGGTGTAGCCCATGGCCTCAAACAGCGCAAGGGCGGGGCGCTGGCTTGCGTTGATTTCCAGATAGGCGTCTTTGTCCATGGAGAGACCTCCTTTCGCAAAGGGGTTATATGCAGGAATAGCGGGGCAGGGGGGCTGCCTCGCTTTTCCGAATCGTTACTTTTCTTTGCGTACACCCTTGAACGGTGTACCGTCCTGCTTGACATCCATAAAGCGGCCGGTATTGGTGTCTCTCTTGACCCACTGCTCTGTTTTGGGATTGTAGGTCTGAGAGCGTTCCCGTACCATTCCGTTACGATGTCCATCGCCCTTGGGGGGATTCGTTGCCATAGCTTTCACCTCCTTTCACAGCATTCCGGGCATTGCGCTCTTCATCATCTCTGAAATCACAGCAGAAGCGATTTCCTTGACCACATCCAGTGTCATGGGAAGCGCCTTGTTTTTGATCAGGCCTTTTGTCTTGTTCCAGATGGTATCCTCACGAATTTTATCAAGAAAGTCATGGCCTTCCCATGTCAACGAGCCGACACCAAAGCCAATAATATGATTGCTTGCAAAGAGCGCTTTGTAGTTGGTGATAAGCCCGGCTTCTTTCAGTATCTTACAGTGATAGGCAACTTGTTCCATTGTGTATTCTGGAATTTGAAGGTTATGCAATGCCGTATCTACATACTGTTCTTCAATAGCAAAGAGAATTTTTCTGCACAACTCCATATCTCTTTTCATGCCTTTACCCTCACAATCCCCGTCAGCAGAAGCTGCATCAGGGCTTTTTTCTGTTTTTTCATTTCTTCCAGCTTACGCTGATGAAGGGTGATAAGGTTGTCAAGTTGGCGAAAGAAGTCACCAATTGCCTTCTGTTCTTTCAGTGACGGAAAATCCACCGATAGTTCTTTAACAATAGTTCCGGATAGGTTTCCTTGCCCACCTTGCAGGTATGTTTCTATAATGCTATGCTTGCTTTTTCGTAGCCATTGAGCAAGGTATTCCGAGTCGTAATCCGTATGAGGTTTTATTGCTAAAATGGCTTGATTTATAGCACCTTTAAGCCTTGCTCGCCCCACTTCGCCACTTGTTGCACCATATAAAGCGTACAGAATATCGCCCACAGCCACAAGTCGTGCTGAGGAGTTTTTCAAGCCTTCTTCGGTTAGAAAGAGTTCAGTTATTTCGCTATTGATTTCCGCAGAACGAATGAATGGTATTTGTCCTCCGTAATATTCTTTGACACCTACCGAAGGCGTTCCACCAGAGTAGGATTCGCTCACTTCTCCAACCTTACGCTGTTCCCAATCGTCCGTAAATCCGGGGAATCTCTTTTCGGGAACCTTCTGCCCTTTCCGCGGAAACATCCTTTCCAGACAGCCCTTTTTGAACCTTTTCAGCTCATCAATTTTACGCTCTTGCAGTTCGATTGCCTTGTCCTGCGTGGAGAGGATTTCGGCAATCTTCCTTTGCTCCCTAACCGGGGGGAGAACACACGGAATCGGTGCAAACGAATCCCAATACAGGCGCTTTCTGAAATCCGTCACACCATAGGACTGCCGGTTGATCATGCCGACCATGCGCGGCGCTTTCATATAGTAGTCCATGAACGGCGGGTACACCTTGCCATTGGGCTTGGCTACGATGTAAGCCGGGCTGACCATGCCCTCTGTGCGCACAGTGCCAATGGCACCCTGCCATGCACGCATCATGTTGAAAACCAAATCTCCCGTTGCCGCGCGCTTGTACTGAGACTTGTCCTCAATGCGCTTCACTTTCTTGGGCAGCTCGTCCTCATCTAGTTCACCATCGGACACGCCAGAATGAATGGACACCGTGAGAAGCGGCAGGCTTTCGTTGCCGGGTTCCTTGCGTTCGGTGTAGATGTCCCCGAGACAGGCGGGAGTCCAGTTGGTTGGGGTGATTCCTGAGCGGGGTTTCGTATAGCCCTCCGGCACAATCCCCTGCTGGATTTGTTCGATTCGTTGTTTGACTTCGGGTGTCATGGTCTACGCCTCCAGAGAATTTGGAAGTTCATAAATGACCAACAACAACGTCGAAAGAAAAGTGATCACCTTTTGTGTCTCTTCTCTTTCTTTGATGACGATTTCATGATTTGCAACATTTCCTGAAGTGCGAATGTAGTCCACCCATTTTTTGCCGTTCGGAGGAATATAACCTTTCTCATCCAAATAGGTTACATACCGGGCAAAGGGCAATCCCTCTTCTGCGCCCTGCTCAACGGCGATGTGCATCAACAGCGTTCGCGCAATCATTTGGGCTGATGTGTAGCATTGATTGGCATAGCATGTACGGCATTCGTTGTACAGTGTTTGAATGTTGTCGGGGAGATTCTTGATCTCTCGACCATAGGGCGCGCCTGGAATGGTTTCCTTAGTATCGATAAAGAAGATAATGGGGTTTTTGCAGAGCGGACACTGATAAACATATCCCACATCCTTTTTGCTGCTAATTGTATCGACATATAAATAGTATCCGATATGCGGGGCAATGTTTTGCCCACAATACCCGCATGTTATAGGATGACTTGGAATAGAAAGGCTATTGTTGTATCGTATCTGGTTTCGATAAAAATTAAAATAATCTTTCATGATTGCTCATTTCCTTTCAAGCGCTTCTTCTGCTCGCTCTCAATCTGCCTGATGCTCTTTTCCGGCGTCGGCAGGTCTTCCGGCATGGTGCCGCCCAGCTCGGCGATGGTCTGTCTGACCTTCCTGCCAACCTCGTAGTGGGTTTGACTGGCCTTTTCCTTGCCTCGAATATTCTCGCAGCGCAGCTTTTCGTCTGTCTGCGTAGCGCGGAACAGGTTAGCAGCCAGCTCGGTGCTGCCCATGTGATCGAGGATTTTCTCGTTCTTCTTCAGGCCCTTGCGCTCGTGGATTTCCTTGACGCCAAGCCCTCCGTACAGACCCTGATACCCTTTGTTCTGGAAAATGGCGAAATCCTGCCCTGCCTCGACACCAGCCATCTGCGCGGATTCAATCTCATTGCTCATAGCCCCAGCTCCTCCATGTACTTCGCCATCTGCGCCCGCACCTGCGAAAGCTCCGCTTCGATGCTTTCGATATTCCGCTTCACCTCGTCGATGTCCACCAGCTCCTCCTCCTCAAAGGTATCCACATACCGGGGGATGTTCAGGTTGTAGTCGTTCTCGCGGATTTCAGCGCGGGAGGCGCGGTAGCTGTACTTGTCCACCTTCGCCTCGCGCGCCTCGTAGGTGCTGACGATGCGGGCAATATCGCTGTCCCGCAGGAGATTCTGGTTCTTGCCCTTTTCGTAATTGCCCTCGCCGGAGGCGTCGATGAACAGGACGTCGTCGCGGGTGCGGCCCTTTTTGAACACCAGAATGCAGGCGGGGATACCCGTGCCGTAGAACAGGTTCGCGGGCAGGCCGATAACCGCGTCCAGCAGGTTCATTTCAACCAGTTGCTTGCGAATCTTGCCCTCGCTGGCACCGCGAAAGAGCACGCCGTGGGGCAGGACGACGGCCATGCGCCCGTTCTCCGCATCCAGACTGTTAAGCATGTGGAGCACAAAGGCATAGTCGCCCTTGGAGGAGGGCGGAACGCCCCAGTCAAACCGATGGTGCTCGTCCAGAGAAGCGGACATTTTTTCCTGCTTCTTTCCTTTCTCATCCAGACTAGCCTTGGCGAGGAAGCCGCTGTCCCATTTGTCCAGACTGAAGGGGGGATTGGCGACCACCACCTGGAACTTCATGAGCTTGTCGTCCTCAAGGTTCTGCGGATTGGAGAGTGTGTCGCCCTGCCAGATGCGGGCGTCATCCACGCCGTGGAGGAACATGTTCATCGTGCAGAGCGCCCAAGTCTGGGCGTTCAGCTCCTGACCGTAGACGGCAACCTTGCCGCTGGGCACCTTCTTGTAGGCTTTGAGCAGCAGGCCACCGCTGCCGCAGGTGGGATCGTAAATGCGGTCATTTTCCCGCGGCTTGACGAGCGAGGCCACCAGCTCGGATACCTGGCTTGGCGTGAAGAACTCGCCGCCCTTTTTGCCTGCGTCGGAGGCAAAGTTGGCGATCATGTACTCATAGGCGTCTCCGATGATGTCTGCGGAGCCGAGCTGACCGGGACGAAGATCGAGGTCGTGGAAGTCTTCCAGCAAGTTGCGGAGTGTCGCGTTCTTTTCCTTGACGTCGCCGAAGTCAACCTGGGAGTTGAAGTCGATGGCGCGGAACACGTTGCGCAGCTTTCCGCTGTTGTGATCCTCGATGTGGGAAAGGGCGACGTTGATCTTCTGGCCGATCTCTGTATCCGTGCGGTTTTCGTACAGATAATCGAAGGTGGATTCCCTGTCGAGGGAGAACCGCTCCCGGCTCATGGCGCGCTCGACGCGCCGTTCGTCACCGTCGTACTGCTCCATGTACAGGGCGCGTCTTTCGAGGGTGACGTCGCTCAGGTATTTCACGAACAGCATGGAAAGGATGTAGTCCTTGTAGCGGGAACTGTCTATTTTTCCCCGGAAGCTGTCGCAGGCCTTCCAGAGAACGCGTTCGATATCGTTGCGGGTCGTCATGGTGCATACCTCATTTCATGGTCGAATGTACATTGCGGATCAGCAGATCGTAGTAGCGCTCCTTCTCTGCCGACAACTGGCGAAGCAGCGCCGTCTCCTTTTTCGCCAGCAGATGCAGTTCGGCGATTTTCTGCTGCTGGAGGATGGACAGCGGGGGAATTTCAAATTCGGAAAAGAATCTGGCGTTGATGGCGCCCAGCATGTTGCTGCTGGTGTTTTCATAAATGGCTTTCCTGATCTTCGGCGTGTTGATCAGCCAGACCAGATATCCGGGCAGGAGCCTGCTTCGATCAACACGGATGATGACGAAGTTTGATGAAACGACCATGCCGGCGGATGCTTCGTCGATGAGAACAGCGGTGTACGGCGAGGTCAGGCGGATGATGACATCGCCGATCTGTGTCAGGTACTCCGGTGATAACTGCTCCGCAGCGTCAAAACCATCCAGCTGTTCCATGTCGATGTGTCCGTTTGGGTGGATGGCGCGAAAGCTCAGTAGGGGATACCGCATCTTGACGGGGGCGCCTTTGCGCGCCTGTTTTCTGGATAAAACCAGCCCGCTTCGGACGGTTGCCAGTTCGCCTAACTTCATGGGTTCACCTCGATTTGTCATGAGCGATAAATAACAGGTATGGACCTTTAAAATCCTTTTCGCTGATGGCAGTATAACATGAAATCTCCATTTCGTCAACAAAAAAATTTGTCACGATGAAAAAATGACATAGAACGACGTCCTATCAATCCATCGGATTCGTTTCTGGCTCAGATTTACATCGGTTCAATTTATTAAACCGGATCGAGCGGGTAGTATTCCCCGACCGATCCGGTTTGAAATCTTTACGCAATCATCCCAAAGAACCTCAGTGCATCTTCAATCGCCTTTTCCTTATCCGGCGGGCAGATCAGCATCTTTGCGCTCTCGGATTTTGCCTTGTTGTAGCATTCGCGCTCGATAATCCCATGCTTTCTTTTCACCTGCGCGATGTACAGCGGCGTGACGTTCAGGCCGGTCTGTTCCTTCACGCGCGCCTGAATCTCGCCATAGGTCGCCTTGCTTTCGGCCTTGGTGACGGCCAACTCGTCCGCGTCGATGCCGACCTTGACGATATCATCCGGATTTTGTTGGACCAATGACATAACAGTTTCCACCGCCCCCGTCCAGCAGAACATATCGACGCACTGAACCCTTTCGGCGGCGTACCCGCCTTCGGCGAGCAGCTTGGCGTCGCGGGCGAGGGTCGGCGCGCCGCAGGAAACATAGACCACGCGCTTGGGCGCGGCAGCGATGATGGCCTGCAAGACGGCGGGATCGCAGCCCTTGCGCGGGGGATCGAGCACGATCACATCCGGGAGGAGGCCGTTTTCTACCAGCTTGGGCAGCAGTTCCTCGGTTGCGCCGACGTGGAACTCGGCGTTGGCAATGCCGTTGCGCGCGGCGTTTTCATTCGCGTTCTGAATGGCTTCCGGCACGATTTCGATGCCGATGACTTTTTTGGCCCTCTGCGCCAGCAGCAGGGAGATCGTGCCCGCGCCGCAGTACGCATCCACGACGGTTTCGGCGCCGGTCAGGCCGGCGTATTCCAGCGCGAGGCCGTAGAGTCTCTCGGTCTGTTGGGGATTCACTTGGAAGAAGGAGAGCGGCGAAACGGAGAAGCGCAGGCCGCAGAGCGTGTCCTCCATGGCGGCTTTGCCCCAGAGAACGCGGATGTCCGTGCCCAAAATGACGTTGGTGCGGCGGCTGTTGACGCTCAGGCAGACGCTGCACAGGCCGGGGACGGCGGCGCGCAGCAGCTCGATCAGCCGACTGGCCTTCGGAATATCCGCGCGGGTGACGACGACGACGACCATCAACTCGCAGGAGGTCGTCGAACGGGTCATAATATGGCGGACGAGGCCGCGCCCGGTCTGCTCATCGTAGGCGGGGACGCTGTTTTCGCGCATCCAATTCAGGACGGCCTGCGTGGCCTTGGCGGAATCCTCGCCCTGAATGGCGCATCCGTTTTCGGGCAGGGGGACGAGATCGTGGCTGCGCGGCGCGAAGAAGCCGCAGACAGGCGCGCCGTCCGTCTGCGCGACGGGGTATGCGCCCTTATTGCGGTAGCCGAAGGGATGCGCCATGCCCCAAACGGGCGGAACCTCGATGGAAAGCCCGCCGACGCGCTGGAGGAGATCCTGCACCTGCTGGCGCTTGAAGGCAAGGGAGGCCTCGTAGGTCATGTGCTGGCAGACGCAGCCGCCGCAGCGCTTGTAGATGGGGCAGAACGGCTCGGCGCGGCTGGGGCTCTTTTCCAGCAGCTTTTCCACGCGGCCAAAGGCATAGCGCTTTTCCGGCTTGACGATGCGCACCAGCGCGCGTTCGCCGGGCAGCAGACCGGGGACAAACACGGCCATGCCCTCGTGGCGGCAGACGCCCTGCGCATCCTGACCGAAGGCGTCGCAGGTCATTTCAAAGCATTGGTTTTTGGCGAGCATGGAGGATTCTCCTTTTCGATAAGAATGGGGCTGTTGCGCATGAACAGCCCCACGAAATGTTGAAATTACAGAGAGTTAATCATGTTGTACAGCGAGAGGTTGAACTCGCGCTTCTGCTTGAGCGCCTCGATGATCGGCAGGTAGTACACACGGCCATCCTTGATGCCGATGACCTGATTGCCGATGCCGTTGCGCAGCAGGTTGACGGCGAGGTTGCCGGCCTCGAAGGCGAACCAGCTGTCGTAGGCGGACGGCGTGCGGCCGCGCTGGGTGTAGCCGAGCACGGTCGGGCGCGCCTCGCACTTGCACTTGTATTTGAGCAGCAAGGCGAGCTTTTCGGTGCTGATCGGGTCGTCCTCGTGGATGCCCTTCGCGCCGTTCTCGATGAGGTAGCGGCGCCAGTCGGC
>ERZ780223.2611-NODE-2611-length-14968-cov-9.133105_pt1 | contig 14968 bp, 15 predicted proteins | sample MGYA00511016_ERZ780223 | MGnify/ENA primary metagenome ERZ780223 (study PRJEB29588, sample SAMEA2159032) | human gut metagenome | biome: human gut; feature: human-associated habitat; material: faeces | place: Denmark | collected 2008/2010 ... | reverse complement strand
CTCTGCGAGGGGGCTCCGCCCGCAGGCGGTGGGGGAGAGAACTGTACGGTTGCCCAATATATTTCGGGCTATGGCAAGGTTCTCTCCCTCCGCTCCTTCGGGGCACCGCTCCCCCTCTGGCGCAAGCGCCACCTCCCCCGTATCGGGGGAGTCTGTCTCGCAGAGGGAGGTTTTTCGACAGCCTGAGCCGCTGCGGCGTCAGGGCATATAGCGACAGGGGATGTAAGGTATGAAACGAATTTTGATCATTGATGGGCAGGGCGGCGGCATGGGCGGACAGCTTGCAAAGCTGCTGCTGCCTCAACTGCCTGCGGATTGCGAGCTGTTGGCAGTGGGCACGAATGTGCTGGCAACCAGCGCCATGCTGAAGGCGGGTGCAGTGCGCGGTGCCACCGGGGAAAATGCGGTGGTGTACAACGCCGCCAGAGCCGATGTTATCCTGGGACCCATCGGTATCTTGATGGCTAACGGCATCATGGGCGAGGTTTCACCCAAAATGTCGGTGGCGATTTCCGGCAGTGAGGCAGCCAAGGTTTTGATCCCGGCGTCCGGCTGCGGGATCTTTGTGGCGGGCACGCAGGATTGCCGCCTTGACGAGTATCTGCAAAATGCCGTAGCACTTACGCTGCGTGCGCTGGACGCATGACGTCGCTGGCAACAGCCGTCGCCCCGATCCTGCATGCCGCACAGTTGGCCGCAGAGAACGGCCCTGCGCTGCTGGCTATTGACGGGCGCTGCGGCAGCGGCAAGTCTACACTGGCGGAATTTCTGGCGGGGCAGCTTGGCTGCCGGGTGGTGCATACCGATGATTTCTATCTGCCGCTTGCCGTGCGCTGCGCGAACTGGCAGCAGCAGCCCGGCGCGAATATGGATTTCACCCGGCTGCGAAATGAGGTCCTGCAGCCGCTTTTGCGCGGCGAAACGGCGCTCTATAATGCATACAGCTGTGCGGCGGGAGCCTTCCTGCCGTCTAAGCCGTTTGCTGCCGCGCCACTGACGATTCTGGAGGGCAGCTACAGCCTGCATCCGGCCCTGCAGACTGACTTTGCGGTGCGTGTGTTTGTTACCTGCCCGCCCGATGTGCAGGCGGCGCGCCTGCGGGCGAGAGAGGGCATACGCTACGCAAATTTTGTGCAGCGGTGGATCCCGCTGGAGGAAGGGTATTTTGCTGCCCATGATCCAGCCGCACGCTGCAATTTTGTACTGGACACGGCGGAGATTTTTGTGTAATATAGTAAGCGGACCTATGGCATAACTGCATGATTCCCGCTATAGCGGGCTTGAAGGATGCAGGAATGCCCTTATGAAAAAGCCAGGAAGGCAGTGCCCAGAAGGGTGCGCGGTTCAAACTTTTTGATAAGGGTGATATGTTGTGAAAAACCAGAATACAAAAAAAATGGCTTATGCAGCGCTGTTTTTGGCGCTGTGCCTTGTGCTGCCCATGCTGACGGGCCAGATTCCGCAAATTGGCAGCATGCTGCTCCCGATGCATATTCCGGTGCTTTTGTGCGGCCTTGTCTGCGGCTGGCAGTACGGTGCAGCGGTGGGCTTTGTTGCGCCGCTGCTGCGCTCGGTCCTGTTCGGGATGCCTCCGATGTATCCGGTGGCTATTGCGATGGCCTTTGAGCTGCTGACCTACGGCCTTGTTATCGGGCTGGTATACCGCCGTATGGCTCAAAAGGGCGCGGCAGGGGTGTATGCAGCGCTGCTTACCGCCATGGCAGCAGGGCGGCTTGTCTGGGGCGTGGCTGAAGTCGTGCTGCTGGGCTTGGGCGGCAAGGCGTTTACCGCCCAGGCATTCTTGGCGGGCGCACTGCTCAATGCCGTGCCGGGCATTATCGTGCAGCTGGTTCTGATCCCCGCTGTGATGGCGGCCCTGCAGAAGGCTGGAGCCGTTAAAGAATACGCCGAATAAGGCCGTTTGCTGAGAGGCTGCGCAGGAAGCGCAGCTTTTTTGCTGTGTGCGGCTGTATTGCAGCTCACTTTGCACGATACAGCAACAGAAATCGCTCGCCCCATATTTTCGCAAATGAAAACAAAAAAAGCTTGCAAGTACAGGCATTTTAGCCTTATCTTGCAAGCTTTTGTTGTTGCAGCAGGGAAAGTGGCCGACAGCCACTGTCTGCTGCTAGAGGAGCTCAGCCATACTAATCTGATCGACCAGCCAGCTTTCCTGTTTTGCCTCGTGGATCACATCGCCCGGCTGGCTGTGCCCGACCAAAAAGGGTGAAGCGGGGTCGTGCATACGCATATTCTGCGCTACAGTCACACGGCTGGCGTTGGCGTAGCAGTATAGGCAACCGTGACCGCAGGTATTGTAGGCACCGATATCCGCCGTAAGGCAGCAGGCACACTCCCTGCGGGCAGGCTTTTGCGGGGGCAGCCGCAGGGGACGGTGCAGCGCGGCCTCGAAAGTCCGTTGCGTCATGCAGCCGCTGCAATCGGCACCATAGCGGGCCAGCGCAGTGCCCTCGGCGCAGGGTCGTATCATCATGCCGTATTTTTTGCCAATCTCAACAAAAGCCTTTCCCAGTGTTTCGCGCTCAGTGAGTGGGACGCTTTTCACCTGCGGAAAATTCCGCCGTACCTTCTCGTAAAGGTCGATAAAGCTGATCACACAGGTCCTGGTATAGCCGGAAAGTACAGATGCCATCTGCTCGAATTCAGCGATATGTCGCGCAGCTGTGTAGGTGTCGGAAAGAAAAATGGGGTCATACCGCCATGCGATACAATCGGGACCGACAATTTTTGACAGGGTGATAAAGTCCTGCAAGACCTGCGCCTTCGGCGGTACATGCGGCTCTATCTCCGGTCCGTAGGGGGTGATCGTGACAAACCAGTACTGCCCATAGGGGCGCAGCAGCTCCATGCGGGGGAGCATCGGTGCAGGATTTTTGGTGCAAAAGCCGATCAGGTCCACCACATCCGGGTTGATGGCATACCGCGTGACGGACTGCGGATTATAAGGATTGCGCACCAGCACAAACCCTGCACGCAGGCGGTTCGCAAACCACGTGCTGTAAAAGCCAGGTATATCGGTGCGGAAACCTGTTTGCAAAATCATAAAATGCCCTCCTGCTGGTGCAGCATGCAGCTTGCCGATTCTATACAAATTATAATACCATGCTGCAGAGCATTGCAAGGAGGCTGAGCGCCGCTGCAAAATTCTTCTTTTTAGCTGGTTCGTCTCTTAGGCCTCGATGGCTTTCTGCCGGGCGTAGTGGGACGGCGGTTCTCCTATGGTGCGCTTGAACAGGCGGGTAGGGAACAACCGGGATACCTACCTCCTGTGCCGCCTGTGTGATCGTGTAGTGATGATACCGGAGCAGGTTCGCCGCAAACTGGATGCGGGTCAGGGTCACATAGTCGGTCAGGTTGCTGTGCACTTCCCGGTGGAGCTGGTCGGACAGATAAGAGCGGCTTAGGTTGAAGCGGCAGCCAGCGTGGAAAGGGTCAGGTCCTTCTTCAGATGCAGGTTGATATAGTGGATGATATTGCGGATGACCACCGAATAGCCGGCGGTAGAGTACCGCGCCACCCGGTCACAATATTGCTGCAGCATCTCGACCACAAGGGCCTGCTCTTGCTGCTCGGTGGTGATTTCACCGGCGGTGAGCAGATAATCGTTATAAAGGGTATCAAGGTAAAAGGCGTGCACCTCGGCCCGCTCTGCCTCCTTGCGTAGCAGGGCATTCAGGGCAACGGCGCGGAAACGGACGGTGGCGGTCTTGGTATGACCCTTGCGCCCGGGTATTGTTACGCCGCGAAAGCTCTGCAGCGCCTGCATCGCAAGCTCAGCATCACCGTGGTTGACGGCGTCAAGCAGATGATTTTCCAGCGCGTAGCGGTCCTCCAGCATCTGGATGCTGAGGACGGGCTTTTCCGGCAGCATACACTGCCTTGGCAGATCGGCAGATTCGGGGGAAAGATCTGTGTGGTTTACCCAGTGGGTGCGGAAGGTGCTGCAGTTCATCGGTGCCAAATTTTTCTACAATCTGGACAAAAAGACGCTGGCCCAGATGGAGACCGAGCAGAAGGAAAAGCGCGGCTGATTTACTGTAATAAGGCACGGGAGGTTTTTCCGGGGGTCTCCGGAAAAGCCTTCCGCGCTTTTTGCGGTGCGCCGAGAATGAGTGCCTCCTGCGTGTTGAAAAGCACAGCGGGAAGATGGTACAATTATCAAACCAAAGCACAGTACGATGAGGAAAGGAGAATAAGCATATGACGATTTTGATCGATGCAGACGGCTGCCCGGTGGTCGATCTGACCCTGCGGAGTGCAGGGAAAAAAGGTGTGCCGGTTGTGATTCTGTGCGATACATCCCATCGTATCGAGCGGGAAGGGGCACAGACGCTGGTATTTGACAAAGGCGCTGACAGTGTGGATTTTGCACTCGTCAACCGGGTGAAGCCCGGGGACTTAGTTGTGACGCAGGATTACGGTCTGGCAAGTATGTGCCTGGCAAAATGCGCGCGGGTGCTGAACCAGAACGGGTTGGAATATACGGCGGATAATATAGATGCGCTGATGCTGCGGCGGCATGAAAACAAAAAGCTCCTTCGCGCCGGCAAGCATCCAAAGGGGGCTGCAAAACGCACAAAAGAGCAGGATATCCGGTTTTGCGATGCGCTGGAACGGATTTTAAGCGGCACATCCGGCGATCAGCAGACGGAATGTGAAAATGTGCTATTTGCAAGGCGATAAAATGTACAATGTGCATTTATTACAGGTGAATGGTAATTACAGAGCGTAGCTATGTGAAAAAAGCGCAAAGAAGAAATGTGCTTTTTGGGTGGATTTGTGCAGAAATGTACACTTTTCAGGGCGGCAAAACAGCACATTTTTGCCGATATTGCCGCTTGCTATATGAAATGTGCGATTTGCCATAAAATCATACGATATATCGGCATAATTTACCTTTCGGAATGTGACATTTGGCACAGGCTATGCGTAAAGAAGCTGCATACCGCCATAAAGAGCCTATGGGGGTGAACATAGTTTAGCTGCAGAGAAATGGGATACGGTACGCAATTCCGACACGGTAACGCTGCTTTGAGTTGGTTACAAAAGTTTATGCGGAATGCTGCGCACAGCAATGCATACTGGTTGGAAGCGCAATACAACAGATTCCTGGGTTTCAAAATACAACAATTTCCGGGAGACAAAAATGAACCCCGGAAAATGTTGTACTCTGCGTATTGAAAACACAGGTGAATTGGGCGCTTGTTCGATGCCTACTGGTCCGCAATAGCAAAATAAGGATACAAATCAAAGCGTACAAAAGAAAGAAAAGCGCAAGCAGCATATCCTTGCCCTGCAGAGAGAATGGATTCCGGTATTCTTCCGCTGAAAGCAAAATAACAGGGCTAATTTTCCGGATTTTCCCTTGTGATTTGGTGGCGCGATAAACTATAATAAGCATAAGGCAAGCAAATGCGATGCCGGTAACAGATACTGCGCAGGCAAGTGAAGGGAAGTAACGCAATGAAGATGCTTTTCAAGCAACGGATGTTCTCCTGGTTCGACAGCTATGATATTTACGATGAATATGGGAATACCCTGTTTGTGGTCAAGGGTCAGCTTTCCTGGGGGCATTGCCTGAGAATCTTTGATGCGGCGGGCTGCCCGGTTGGCTGCGTCAAAGAAAAGATATTTACATGGATGCCCCAATTTGAACTCTACACAGGTGAGGATGATTATGTGGGGTGCCTGAGCCGAGAGCTGACGCTTTTCCGGCCCAGCTACCATATCGACTGCAATGGCTGGCGCATTGAAGGCAGCTTTTGGGAATGGGACTATGACATCCTTGCCCCCAGCGGACATACCGTGGCGCATATCGCCAAGGAGCTTTGGAATTGGACCGATACATACACCATTGAGGTTGCCGACCCAAGAGATGCCCTCTGCGCGCTGATGGTCGTGCTTGCGATCGATGCAGAGAAATGCTCGCGGAATAACCATACCTGACAGGCTGCACACAAAAAATACTCCCTTATTCTGCTGCGCGCGCAGCAGGATAAGGGAGTTTTCTGGTTCGCGAAGCAGCACGCCGGTGTATAAAGACCGTACAGAAAAAGCAGCAGCCCACTGCGGGCTGCTGCTTTGCGGTAAAAGGCGGGCGGTCAGCCCATGACGATCTTGACCTCTACGGTTGAGCCGGCGGGAACAGGGGAAAGGATGTTACCGCTTACAGGCTTGCCGTCCACGGTCATGGCTTTGACGCCCTTTTCCAGATGGTCAGGGTTCTCCACAACGATTTCATAGGTTGCCCCGCGCCAGACACGGCGCAGGGTAAAGCCGTCCATCTCGTGCGGGATGCAGGGATCGATCTTCAGCCCGGCCAGCGTGGGCTGGATGCCCAGGATATACTGGCTCACATCCACAAAGGTCCAGGCCGCCGTGCCGGTCAGCCAGCTGTTTTTTGCTTCGCCAAAGGTGGCGGCGTCGCGGCCAGCCACCATCTGGCTGTAGACATACGGCTCGGTGCGGTGGATCTCACTGATGTCCTCAATGTATGCCGGGCAGGTCTTTTTGTAGATCTCAAACGCGCGGTCACCATGGCCGACTACAGTCTCGGCACAGCTGACCCATGGGTTGTTGTGACAGAAGATGCCTGCGTTCTCCTTGTATCCCGGGGGATAGCTGGAAATCTCGCCCAGCTCAAGGTGATACTTGGTGTAAGCGGGCTGCAGCAGCACAATGCCGTACTTTGTGTCGAGCTTGTCTTTCACGCTCTGCAGGGCGGTTACGGCTTCGCCGGTGTTTACGCCGATGCCTGCCATGACGCACATGCCCTGCGGCTCGATGAAGATCTTGCCTTCCTCGCATTCCTCACCGCCGATCACATGGCCAAAGGCATCGTAGGCGCGGCGGAACCAGCTGCCGTCCCAACCGGCAGTCAGTACGGTATGTTCCATCTCTGCAACCTCGGCGCGCACGGCGGCAGCTTCGTCGGTGTGGCCGGTGCTGTCAAGAATTTCGGCAAACTGGTTGCCGTACTTGACATACATACCGGCGATGAACACGCTCTCGGCTACGGGACCCTCGCTCGGGCCGGTGGTCTGGAAGCTTTCGCCCGGCTCTTTGCTGAAGCAGTTCAGGTTCAGGCAGTCGTTCCAGTCGGCGCGGCCAATCAGCGGCAGACCGTGCGGACCCTTGTTGTTGACAACGTGGTAGAAGCTCGCTTCGAGGTGCTCCAGAAGCGTTCCGCAGTCGTCGGGGTTGCAGTCGTAGGGCGTTGCGGCATCGAGAATGCCAAAGTCGCCCGTCTCCTTGATGTACGCCGCCGTACCGGCAATCAGCCACAGCGGGTCGTCATTGAAGCCGCCGCCGATGTCGTTGTTGCCCTTCTTGGTCAGGGGCTGATACTGGTGATAGCAGCCGCCGTCGCGGAACTGCGTCGCGGCGATGTCGAGGATGCGTTCGCGGGCGCGTTCGGGGATTTGATGCACGAAGCCGAGCAAGTCCTGCGAAGAATCGCGGAAGCCCATGCCGCGCCCGATGCCGCTCTCGAACATGGAGGTCGAACGGCTCATGTTGAACGTGACCATGCACTGATAGGGATTCCAAATATTGACCATGCGTCCCAGCTTCTCGTCGGGGGTGGTCAGCACATAGGCGGACAGCAGGTTGTCCCAGTGCTTCTTCAGCGCGTTAAACGCATCGGCAATCTGCTCGTCGGTCGTCAGCTTCTCCAGCAGCGCCTTCGCAGGGGCTTTGTTGATGACGCTGGGCGCGACGAACTTCTCCGCCTGCGGCACTTCGACGTAGCCCAGCACGAAGTTGAAGCGGCGTTCTTCGCCGGGGGCGAGGGACACCTTCACCTGATGCGCCGCCATCGGCTGCCAGCCGGACGCGATGGAGTTGCCCATCTTGCCGGTGAAAACTGCCTGCGGGTTTTCAAAGCCATTGTACAGCCCAAGGAACGTCTCCATGTCGGTGTCGAAGCCGTCCACGGGGGTGTTCACGGCGTAGAACGCATAGTGATTGCGGCGCTCGCGGTATTCAGTCTTGTGGTAGATGACGCTGCCTTCCACCTCGACCTCGCCGGTGGAGAAGTTGCGCTGGAAGTTCGTCATGTCGTCCTGCGCGTTCCAGAGGCAGAACTCGACGAACGACGTCAGGATGACATCCTTGGGCGCGTTGGAATCATTGCGCAGCGTCACCTGATGCACCTCGGCGTTCACGCCCATCGGCACAAAAGAGAGCTGGCTGGCGGTCAGACCGTTCTTCTGACCGGTGATGATGGTGTAGCCCATGCCGTGACGGCAGGAATAGCTGTCCAGCTCCGTTTTGACGGGCTTCCAGCCGGGATTCCAGACGGTGTCGCCATCCTTGATGTAGAAGTAGCGGCCGCCGTTGTCCACGGGCATGTTGTTGTAGCGGTAGCGGGTGACGCGGCGCAGTCGGGCATCGCGGTAGAAGCAATAGCCGCCGGCGGTATTGCTGATGATGCCGAAGAACTGTTCGCAGCCGAGATAGTTAATCCACGGGTAGGGCGTCCGCGGCGTGTCGATGACGTACTCGCGGGCTTTGTCGTCAAAGTGACCGTATTTCATGCACCTAATCCTCCAGAGCAGCGGACGTAGCCGCAGTGATTGTTGCAATCTTATTGTATCACAGCTTTTGCGTTTACGCAAACGTTTTCGTGAATCTTTCGCAAATTTTTTTGTGGGAAATGGCGCTGAAGTGATGCAAAGAGGACAAAACAAACGGTTGCGCAAGCGGCGAATCAGCGGTTGACAAAGCGATAGAAAGCGTGCTACAATTCCCAGAAGGAGAAAGCGAAAAGGAAGGAACACACATGGATCGTATTTATCTGGATAATGCGGCGACGACCGCCGTTTCGCAGCCCGTGATGGAGGCAATGCTTCCTTATTATATGCAGGTGTACGGCAACCCGTCCTCCATTCATTCTACGGGGCGCGACGCGAAAAAGGCGGTCGAGCGCGCGCGGCGGCAGGTCGCATCGGCATTGGGGTGCAGCGCGCAGGAAATCTATTTCACCGCGGGCGGGTCGGAGAGCGATAACTGGGCGCTCAAGGGCGCGGCGTTTGCGCATCAGGAGAAGGGCAAGCACATCATTACCACGCAGATTGAGCATCACGCCATCCTGCATACCTGCCAGTGGCTGGAAGCGCAGGGTTGGCGGGTGACGTATCTCCCGGTGGATGCGGACGGCTTCGTGACTGCCCAGCAGGTGGAGAACGCCCTGCGCCCGGACACCGTGCTGGTCAGCGTGATGGCGGCGAACAACGAAATCGGCACGCTCGAACCCGTCGCGGAGATTGGCGCACTCTGCCACGAACGCGGCGTACTCTTCCACACGGACGCGGTGCAGGCTGTCGGCGCGATTCCGCTGGATGTCGAGGCGCTCCATGCGGACATGCTGTCCCTCTCGGCACACAAGTTCCACGGGCCGAAGGGCATCGGTGCGCTGTACATCCGCAAGGGCGTGAAAATCGACCCGCTGATTCACGGCGGCGCGCAGGAACGCGGGCATCGCGCAGGCACGGAGAATCTGCCGGGCATCGTCGGCTTGGGCAAGGCGATTGAACTGGCGGAAGAGGGCTTGGCGGAGAACGCGGCGCGGATGACTTTCCTGCGCAATCGGCTGATCAGCGGCTTGACGGCGGCGATTCCCAACATGCGCATCAACGGCACGATGGACAAGCGCCTGCCGAACAACGTGAACGTGTCTTTTGCGGGCATCGAGGGCGAAGCGGTGCTGCTCCGGCTGGATTTGGAGGGCATCGCGGCGTCGAGTGGGTCGGCGTGTACGGCGGGCAGCCTTGACCCCAGCCATGTGCTGACGGCGATTGGCTTGACGCGCGACGAAGCGAAAGGCTCGCTGCGGCTGACCCTCGGCACGGACACCACGCAGGCGGATATTGACGAGGTGGTAAAGAAGCTGCCGGGGATTGTGGCGAGTTTGAGGGAGATGACAAGTTGGTGCGGGAGAGGGTAAGGGAAGGAAAAACCGCATGATAATACTATTTCTAAATTCACCTGCGCCATCTTCTCGCGCCTTTTCCATTCTGGTGTCCGGTCGTTCCACTTAGCGTAGCGCTGCTATGCTGCGTTTCACGCTCGTTAGCCAGAATGAAGAATTCGCTTCGTATCTTGGCGCATTCTTATTTGGAAATAGTATAAGGCAGCAAAAAAGCGCGGAAGGCTGATGTGGCTTTCCGCGCTTTTCTCGACAAGAATACGCTATTCCGGCAGGCATGAGGCAGATTCGCGTCCGCAGACGCGACGAGAATGCTTTTTCAAAGGAAAATTCTCCCTTACACCACCTTCACCATTTCCTCCTCGCCGTCCTCATCCACATTCCCCGTGTGCTGGAATCCCAGCGATTCGTACAGCCGCATCGCCGGAATATTCGCCTGATGGCACGTCAGCACAACGCGTCCGGAATCCCCGAACGGCTTCGTCGCGATATAGTCCAGCACCGCCTTCATCGCCGCTGTTCCGTAGCCTTTGCCTTGCTCGGCGGCGTCAATCATCATGTGCCAAATGTCGTATTCCGGCACGTCGTAGTCGTAAATCACCATGACGTATCCCACCATCCGCGCGTCAGCGTAAATGCCGAACGGCTGGCACTGATCACGGTAGACATACGCCTGCGCAAGGCTGCGAATCGGGTGGGAGACGTACTGCGTCTGGTCGTCGCGGAGCTGCAAATGGAATGCATCCAGGAAGTTGCTTTCGTCAATGGGCTTGAGCGTGATGTTCATCGGGTCAATCCTTTCCTAATTAAATCGTCTTTGGGGTGGCATCTGCCTATCTAACGGAGCGCGCGGGCATTTTCATCCCGAGAATCGGAAGTTTTTTGGGAAAAGAAAAATCTGCGTGTTCGTCTTCCCGGCAATGCCTTTTTGTGCTATGATAAAAAGGCAAACAGAAAGGGGAACAGGCATGAAGATTCTGGTTCGATATCACGACGGCGCAGTGCCGCTGACCATCCTGCCACAGGGGGACTGGATTGACCTGTGCGCGGCGGAAACCGTGACGATGCACGCGGGGGAGTTCCGCATTATTTCGCTGGGCGTGTCGATGCAGCTGCCGGAGGGGTACGAGGCGCACATTGTGCCGCGCAGCTCGACCTTCCGCAAGTGGGGGATTTTGCAGGCGAACAGCATGGGGGTCATCGACGAAAGCTACTGCGGTGACGACGACGTGTGGGGCTTTCCAGCGCTGGCCATGCGCGACACGACAATCGCGCGTGGCGACCGCATCTGCCAGTTCCGTGTGATGAGAAAGATGGACAAGCCGGAGCTGGTGACGGTGGAGCACCTTGACAATGCGTCCCGCGGCGGCTTCGGCAGCACGGGTACACGATGAAGAGGAAAAAAAGCCGGACGACGCGGCGCAAGGAGACACGCCGGGCGATTTTCCAACTGCTGCTGACACTCTTGATGGCGGTGCTGCTGTTCGTCCGCAGCGACGCGCCGAACGGGGATGATTTCCTCGCGCCGATTCCGACGAAGCTGCCGACGGCGACTGCCGCACCTGTTTTATCCGCTGATTTAACGGTGTATTTCCTCGATGTCGGTCAGGCGGACGGCGCGATTCTCGTCAGCGACGGCCACGCCATGATGATTGACGGCGGAAAAGCCTCCGCCAGCCAATTCGTCTATGCCTACCTGACCAAGACGCTGGGGATTGAGCACCTTGATGCCATCATTGCGACGCATCCGCATGAAGATCACATTGGCGGTCTGCCCGGCGCGCTGAATGCCTGCACGGTCGGCGCGGTGTATTCGCCCGTGACGCAGTGGGATACGAAGGTATTCAGCTCACTGGTGAAGTACACCGAAAGACAGGGAATTTCGCTGACTGTGCCGAGCATCGGCGACAGCTTTTATCTCGGCAGCGCGCAGGTGACGTTCCTCTCCGACGGGCAGGGCTTCACGGACACAAACGACATGTCGCTGGTCGTTCGCGTGGACTGCGGCAGCACGTCGTTCCTCTTCACGGGCGACGCGGAGTGGAACGCGGAACACGCGCTTTTGGCAAATGGCCAACGGCTGCAGGCGACGGTGCTGAAAGTCGGTCATCACGGCAGTGAAACCTCGACGTGCTATGCCTTCCTGCGTGAAATCATGCCGCAGTACGCTGTCATCAGCGTTGGCAAGGGCAACACCTATGGCCATCCGGCGGAAAGCACCCTCAGCCGCCTTCGCGACGCGGATGTTGTCGTGTTCCGCACCGACGAGCAGGGGACAATTATCTGCCGCTCCGACGGGCGGAATGTGACGTTTGAGACGGAAAAGTGACGACCGAAGGGGTCAAGGGGCGAACGGAAAGCTCCCTTTTGCCTCCGCAGAGGCGAAATCCCCTGCAGCAAAAGCGTTGTATAAGGAAGGAGAACCGCGAATGATAAACATCCGCCGCATGTGGCAGCCCCTGACGGCTACTCCCTTCCTCGCAACGGCGGCGCACCATGAAATCCTGCCCTGCGAATCCCTGCAAAGGTGGATTCGCTGCTTCTGGGGCGGTATTGCCGGCGCTGGCGCATCCCCGACGCGCATCATCCCCGATGTCTGCGCTGACCTCATCTACCACATCGACGAAACGGCGGGACGCATCATCCAAGCGAGTTTCTGCGGCGTCAGCGACGTGTGCGGCACTGCGCATTTGCCGATGATTCCGGGGCATACGGTGAGCACATTCGCCATCCGCTTCCATGCCTTCGGCGCGTATGCGTTTGCGGATGATGCCCTTCGCGGCACGCTGAACGGCTTTGAATCGCCGGAAGTCCGATTCGGTCGCCTTGACCGGGCACTGCGGGCGCGATTGCTGGAACTGGATGGATTGCCATCGCGCGCGGCGTATGCGCAGAGCGTCCTGCTGGCGTTTCAGTGCCGGGAAAATCTGCTGGTGGAGACGGCGGCGGATGCGCTGCTGTGCCATCGGGGAACGGCGACCATCAGCGAGTGGGCGCACGAATTGTTCATCAGCAGCCGTCAGCTGGAGCGCCTTTTGGGCGAGTACTGGGGGATGAGACCGAAGAAGGGGAGCGCGCTGGTGCGGTATCAAGCGCTCTATCAGGAGATTTGCCGCGGGACACTGAATAACGTGCAGGATGCGGTGGCGCGCTATGGCTTTGCGGATCAGGCGCACCTATGCCGCGAGTTTCGCCGCTATCACGGGGAAAACGTGTCGCATTTCTTCAAGACAGCGCGCAAAAACGGGCGTATAATGGAGAAAAACGGCGCTTATCCGCCGGAGGAGGCATCGACATGAGCGAAAACATCAGCGTCTGCGCCACGGACTGCTGCGCGTGTTCATTCTTTGGGGGACTGTGCCGGGGCTGCAACGAATGTCAGGGGCGTGTGTTCCATGCGCCGGCGGGCTGCGCGTGCCCGATTTACGCCTGTGTGCGGGAGAAAAAGGGCTTGCTGAACTGCGCGCAGTGCCCCGACCTGCCGTGCAGCCTTTGGCAAAGCACCCGCGACCCGTCGTTCACGGACGAGCAGTTTGCCGCGAATATCGCCGGGCGCGTCGAGAATCTGCGGAAGCGCATGACGAATCGCGAGCTGGCGGATTTCGTCTCTGCCCAGCTGGCACCGCTGCCGGAAGTCCGCCGAATCCCCATGATGGGCGGGTTCATCTTCTACTACCGCGAGCGGATTTTCGGCGGCATCTATGGTCCGGGCTTCATGGTCAAGAACGTTCCTGCGGCGTGGCGCTTCATGCCGGGTACTTCCGCCGAGCCACCCTATGACGGCGCGAAGCCCATGCTGCACGTTCCGATTCTTGCCGATTCCGCAAAGCTCCGCGCCATGGTGCAGGCAATGTGGGAAGAGCTGCCGGAACGTCCGCCGAGAAAGCGGAAACGCTGACGGCTTTTGGGAAGCACAGCGGCAAATCAGCAAAAAGGTGCGTCAAAAGGGGAAAAAACCTCCGAAAACCCTTGAAAAATGCGCATTTTGCGCTTGACAAAGCGGCGCGTTTATTGTACAATAGTAGATGGCATCAATAGCTCCGCTTGCCCCGGAAACTATTGAAACACCCGCGGAGGACATGCGACCATCATGCCGTGCCGCACACACATAGAGAACCATCACTTAGGGAGGAAAAACCTTTGAAGACGTTCATGCCGAAAGCGGCTGACATTACCCGTCAGTGGTATGTTGTCGATGCCGAGGGTCAGGTGTTTGGCCGTGTGGCCAGCCAGGTCGCGAACATCCTTCGCGGCAAGAATAAGCCGATTTACACCCCCAATGTGGATACCGGCGATTATGTCATTATCATCAATGCGGATAAGATCGTCATGACCGGCAAGAAGCTGGATCAGAAGATTTATTATCATCACACCGGCTATGTCGGCGGCCTGAAGGAAACCAAGTACCGCAAGCTGCTGGCTGAGAAGCCTGAATTTGCAATCCGCCGTGCTGTCGTGGGTATGCTGCCCAAGGGACCGCTGGGTCGCCAGATGGCCAAGAAGCTCAAGGTCTACGCTGGCCCGAATCATGACCATGCGGCGCAGAAGCCCGTGAAGTTTGACCTCGTGTAAGGCGGAAAGGAGAAAAACAAATGGCTAAGGTTGATTACAGCGCTGTTGGCCGCCGCAAGAAGGCTGTTGCCCGCGTCCGCCTGGTCGCCGGTGATGGCAAAGTGACCATCAACAAGCGTGATATTGATAACTACTTCGGTCTGGAGACCCTCAAGATGACCGTTCGTCAGCCCCTGACGCTGACCGGCACGACCTCTTTCGACGTGCTGGTGAATGTCTGCGGCGGCGGTGTGTCCGGTCAGGCCGGCGCGATTCGTCACGGCATCTCTCGTGCCCTGTGCAAGGCTGATCCGGAACTGCGTGCTGCCCTGAAGAAGGCTGGCTTCCTCACCCGCGATCCTCGTATGAAGGAACGTAAGAAGTACGGCCTCAAAGCCGCTCGTCGCGCACCTCAGTTCAGCAAGCGATAATCGACTGCTCAGACTATATCAAAATGGTTCAAAAAGC
>ERZ780223.2609-NODE-2609-length-14976-cov-3.184505_pt1 | contig 14976 bp, 14 predicted proteins | sample MGYA00511016_ERZ780223 | MGnify/ENA primary metagenome ERZ780223 (study PRJEB29588, sample SAMEA2159032) | human gut metagenome | biome: human gut; feature: human-associated habitat; material: faeces | place: Denmark | collected 2008/2010 ... | reverse complement strand
AACGGGTGAAAGCATATGTGGAAAAATACCATATGTTACAGGAGAATGATCATGTAATCGCAGGCGTATCTGGAGGCGCAGACTCCGTATGCCTTCTTTTCATGTTAAAAGAATTTAAAAATGAGATGCCATTGGAACTGACGGTGGTGCATATCCATCATGGGATCCGCGGTGACAGTGCAGATGCCGATGAGAGATATGTAAAGGCACTATGCAGACAACTCGGGGTCAGGTATCTGGCATTTCATGAGAATGTGGAGCAGTATGCAAAAGAACAGGGCCTGACGCTGGAAGAGGCGGGCAGGAATGTCAGGCGGCAGATATTTGAAAAGGTGTGCAAAGAGAAAAACGGTACAAAGATTGCGCTGGCGCATCACCAAAATGATAATGCGGAGACGCTTTTGTGGAACTTAAGCCGCGGATGCGGCCTGCGTGGACTTGGCGGTATCAGCCCGGCAGAAGGAGATACCGTCCGGTATATCCGTCCGCTTCTCTGTGTGCAGAGATGTGAGATTGAAGCATTTTTACAGGAAAAGGGAATCAGTTATTGTACGGATGAGACGAATCTGGAAGATCACTATACGAGAAACCGGATCCGGAATCATGTGATTCCCTATCTCGAACAAGAGGTCAATCCGCAGGCGGTCATGCATATGTCCGAGACGATGGAACAGATGCGTGCAGTGTGGGCGTTTATGGAACAGGAAGTGCAAAAATGCAGGGAGCGATATGTGGAAAAGCGGCTGTGTGGGAGTGCAGAAGATCTGCATGAAGAACGTGAAAACGTTCCGGAACTGCTGATCAAAGAGGAATTATTCCGGGATGTCGATAAGACTGTACGTTCGTTCCTGATTCATGCGCTGCTATGTGAACTGGCGGGGCGCAGAAAAGATATCGAGCAGGTGCATGTAAGACTGATCGAAGATCTGGCACGGCTTCAGACCGGAAGAAAGATCAGCCTTCCTTATAAAATGACTGCGGAAAAATGTTATGATGGAATCCTGCTTGACAGATCGGATCTCAAAACAGGAGAAAAAGAGGACGCCGGCAATGAACCGGGAGTGCATATGCGGATGTTTGAACAAACGGCGGAAACAGGCGCATTTCCTAAAAAAACCTACACGAAATGGTTTGACTATGATATAATTAAGAGCACTGTAAAAATAAGACATAAAGAGCCCGGTGACTATATCACAATCGACAGAAATGGCGGAACGCAGAGTCTGAAGAAGTATTTTACCAATGCGAAGATCCCGCGGGAAGACAGAGATAAGATCTGGCTGGCAGCAGATGGCAGTCACATTCTGTGGATTATCGGATACAGACAGAACCAGGCGTATCAGATTACAGATAAGACCAAAAGGATTCTGGAAATAGAATTTAACGGAGGAGAAGAAGATGGCAGAGACAGTTAAAGTATTAGTTCCTGAAGAGGATGTTGCAAAGAGGATCAAAGAACTTGGAGAACAGATCAGCAAAGATTATGCGGGAAAGCAGGTGCATCTGATCTGCGTGTTAAAGGGCGGAGTGTTCTTTATGTGTGAACTGGCAAAGAGAATCACCGTTCCGGTATCTATGGATTTTATGAGTGTCAGCAGCTACGGTGACGGAACAAAGTCAAGCGGTGTCGTTAAGATCGCCAAAGACTTAGATGAGACACTGGAAGGAAAAGATGTGCTGATCGTAGAGGATATCATTGATTCAGGAAGAACATTATATTATCTGATGGATATCCTGGCTAAGAGAAAACCAAAGAGTATGAAGCTTTGTACGCTTCTGGACAAACCGGAAAGAAGAGTAAAAGATGTAAAAGTAGATTATGTCGGATTCAATATCCCGGACGAATTTGTTGTGGGATATGGTCTGGATTACGCTCAGAGATATAGAAACCTTCCGTTTATCGGAGTAGTAGAGGGCGTAGAATAGGCGCGTCACAAGAAAGGAGCCTGAAAATTGGATAATAAGAAAGCGAGAGGACTGAACGGTGCTGTATTTCTGGTGTTTGTCATATTTTTGTTCGCAGCACTATGGTTTACCAATCAGTTCGATCAACGAGAAAAAGAGATTACCTGGAAGAATTTCCAACAGTTGGTTCAGAATGACAAGATCGAGTCGGTAGAAGTGAATCAGAATAAGAGTGTTCCGACAGGACGTGTAGAGATTACGTTGAAGGGAGACGACGATTCCGATAAGATCAGATATCTGTATGTTTCTGATGTTAACGAGATCCAGGATTATCTGAAAGAACAGAATGTGGAGTATACGATGCCGGATATCCCGCAGGACAGCTGGGCAGCAACCACATTTCTGCCGGTTATTCTTACACTGGGCGGAGTTTTCCTGCTCTTCGGTCTGATGAACCGGCAGGGCGGCGGTGCGAATTCGAAAGCAATGAATTTTGGAAAGAGCCGTGCAAGACTGAGTACAGACCGTGACAAGAAAGTGACATTTGCCCAGGTGGCAGGTCTGGAAGAAGAGAAAGAGGAACTGGAGGAGATTGTTGATTTCCTGAAATCTCCGAAGAAATATATCCAGGTGGGAGCAAGAATCCCGAAAGGCGTGTTGCTGGTAGGCCCTCCGGGAACCGGTAAGACATTATTGGCGAAGGCTGTTGCCGGAGAAGCTAATGTGCCGTTTTTCTCCTTGTCTGGTTCTGATTTCGTGGAGATGTTTGTCGGTGTAGGCGCCTCCCGTGTGCGTGACTTATTCCGCCAAGCGAAGGAAAAATCTCCTTGTATCGTCTTTATCGATGAGATCGATGCGGTAGGCCGTGCCCGTGGGAAGAACGCGAATATGAATAGCAACGATGAGCGTGAGAACACGTTGAACCAGTTGTTGACCGAAATGGATGGTTTCGGCTCTAACAGTGGTGTTATTATCTTAGCCGCTACAAACCGTGCGGACATTTTGGATAAAGCGTTGTTGCGTGCCGGACGTTTTGACCGACAAATCCATGTTGAATTACCGGATTTGAATGAACGTAAAGAGATATTCGGGGTGCATTTGCGTCCGATCAAGATAGATGAAAGCGTAGACGCTGAGTTCCTAGCAAGGCAGACTCCGGGCTTCTCGGGTGCTGATATCGCTAATGTTTGTAATGAGGCCGCTTTGATCGCCGCCCGTAACGGAAAGAAATTCGTACAGAAAGAAGACTTCATGAATGCGGTAGACCGCATTGTCGGCGGTCTGGAAAAACGTTCGAAGATCACGACGGAGGAAGAACGGAAATGTATCGCGAACCATGAGGCCGGTCACGCTACGTTAAGTTGGTTGTTGGAACATGCCAATCCGCTGGTTAAGGTGACAATCGTTCCCCGTGGTAAGGCATTAGGTGCGGCATGGTATTTGCCGGAAGAGAGACAGATCACCACCCGCGAGCAATTGCAGGATGAGATGTGCGCTACTTTAGGAGGACGTGCCGCAGAGGAATTAGTTTTGGGAAAAATATCCACAGGCGCATCCAACGATTTGGAACGTGTCACGAAACAAGCATATGCGATGGTCGTTTACTTCGGTATGAGCGATAAACTTCCAAACTTGAACTATTACGACTCCACCGGACAGGATTGGGGATTCACCAAGCCTTATAGTGAGGAGACCGCGAAATTGATCGATACGGAAGTACAGAAGATCATCAATGAGCAATACGACAGGGCAAAACGGATATTATCCGAGAATAAGGAAGGACATAGTAAACTTGCGCAGGTATTATTGGATCGTGAGGTAATCTACTCGGAAGATGTAGAGCATATCTTCGGGAAACGCGCCTGGATCTCCCGTTCCCAAGAGATTCTGGAGTTGCAGGAAAAGGCTAACGGAAAGAACAAGGAGAATGCGGATAAGGAGGCGGAAGCGGACGCAACAACGGAAAACGTAACCGATACTCCTACCGAAGAAAACAAGACAGGGAAAATAGCTTGACCAAAGTCAAGACATTCATAACAAGTAAGGCTGGGGTGTATCTTTGATCAAAAGTTACTATCCAGCCTTCCTTATTGCTGTATTATCAATTTATTAGTTATATTTGCAGCCAAAATTACAAACAAGCAAAAACACTATTGTTTTGAAAAATCTGATTACACGTGCATTGACTGGCATCATTTTCGTCGCGGTATTAGTCGGTGCGATCTATTTCCACTCCTATTATTTTCTTACGGTATTTGGACTCATTACCGGACTTTCTCTATGGGAGTTCTACGGATTGGTCAAACATTATGAGAATGCCGCCATCAAACGATTTGTCAGTTCCTTGGGGGGAGCCTACCTCTTCGCCACCACATTCGGTTACGCCAATGGCTTGGTTGGAGGCAATATATTTCTCCCCTATCTTTTATTCTTAATGTATACCATGATCACCGAGCTTTACGATAAAGCCAGTAATCCAATCAATAACTGGGCATTGACCTTATTCGGTCAAATCTATTGCGCAGGCTCTTTCTCTCTGCTAAACTTTATTACATCGGTACCTAATACGCCGGGCGAGATCGTACATATCCCCTATTTTGCCTTGGCTATTTTCGTTTTCGTATGGGTAAATGATACGGGAGCTTATCTAGTGGGATCTATGCTTGGAAAAAGAAGATTGTTCGAACGTATCTCTCCCAAGAAGTCCTGGGAAGGTTTTTACGGAGGGTTGGCATTCGTATTAATAACCTCCCAAATATTCGCTTGGTTCATGCCGGCCACGAACTGGTACACATGGCTTGGATTAGCCGGCACAATCGTAGTATTCGGGACTTGGGGCGACTTGATCGAATCTTTGATGAAACGTACGTTAGGCGTGAAAGATTCCGGGCATGTATTACCCGGACATGGAGGCATGCTGGATCGCTTCGATAGCGTAATGATGGCTATTCCGGCCGCTTATATCTATATCGAGTTATTTATTCGAAATTAAATGTCAGGATCACCATACGGGATGTAGCTTTCGATAAGGCATCCGTATATTTGATATTTGCTTGATCTACCAAGTCCGGACGATCTTTCTCCAATAGGTTAACCAATCCGAAACAGAATTTCAACTCTGGGCATAACTTAAAGTAGGGTAGATAGATATCACATCCCAAGCCAAACTCAAATCCGAAGTCCGTGCTTTTCAATAGAATCGGATTACCTTTCTTACGGCCTATATCCACGGAGCCATAGATACCGCCGATCAAATAAGGACGGTAATTATTCAAGCGTAAAGCCGTATATTTAACGTCTAAGGGGAAATTCAGATAACTGGAACGAACGTTCGTGATGAATTCCTCTCCCGTAGCCTGTTCCCGAAACTTAAATTTCTTATCTCCGAAATGGATAGAAGGCGTGAAGCGTAAATTGAAATAAGGATTCATATACATATCTCCGATCACCCCGACACTAAAGCCGGGTGAGTAAGAAGGAATCTCCGCGAACCAAGTCTCTCCATTGGTCATGACACCGGTATGGGTCAATAACAAATCCTGCGAGTGAATACCCACATGAAACCCCAGATGAAGCCATTTCAAATCAGCGTACGGCTGATTCCTCACCCTTTCCTTTTGAGCCATGGCTCCCATGGTAGCCAAGCTTACCACATATAATATAAGTAATAATCGTCTCAAATCTCAACCTATTTTGTTTAATAACGAAAACCCGACAAAGATATTGCAAAAAAGAAGATTTTTGAAGAAAATAAGCCAGTAGATATTTTTTAAATAGAAAGAAAGCTATATTTTTGCACCTACTAATAGTTATCAATTTAAACGTTTAAAAAAATGGCTTACGTAATTAGCGATGATTGTATTGCATGCGGAACTTGTATTGATGAGTGTCCGGTAGGAGCAATTTCAGAAGGTGATAAATACAGCATCAACCCTGAAATGTGTACAGATTGTGGAACTTGCGCTGACGCATGTCCTACAGAGGCTATCCACCCGGCTGAATAATTCGCAGCAAAGAATAGGATTTTCCTTTGCGGAAAGCTCCTAACACATAACGGGCTGTTTCTCTCCATGAGTAAAACAGCCCGTTATCTTTTTCTCTTCGTGTTACATTAAAACTCAATATCCAACTTTATAGCACCGGAAGCCATATCCTCCTCCGGGGAATCGCCATGAATCGTTTCCTCCTCTTCAGGTTCCACCACGTCTTCCGCGGATTTCTTCAGATTTGAGTTCTTGATATAACTGATTACATCTTGCATTCCCTCCATGAACTTCTCAAAGTCCTCCTTATAAAGGAAAATCTTATGCTTCTCAAATGAGATTTGCAAACCATCCTTTGATTGAATTTTCTTACTTTCCGTAACGGCAACGAATAGGTCATCTTTCAAATTCCTCTTCACATCCAGATAATAAATCCGTTTTCCCGCTTTAATGGCTTTAGAGTATAGAATCTCCCTGTCGCCACCTTCAACATGTTTTTTATTCCTTGATTCTTCCATGACAGCTAACATTCGTTAAAAAACCACCCACTTTATATAACTTGCTTCAAATATGTGCATTTTTTTTTAATTAGCAACTATTTTAACGATCGAAAATACGCCCATTGAGGCTAAATTTGTAAAATATCATCTAACACATATAAAATTAAGTAAATCCGGATTCTTTTATGGAAAAAACGACTACCTTTGCAGCCTAATTTATAATAAGAAGTTCCTTCAAACGATGATCAACAGAATTTTAATCCGCATTAAAGTTTTACAGATAGTATACTCTTACTATCAAAACGGAAACGGTGACCTCAAAGTTGCGGAAAACGAATTGCTTTTCAGCCTTCAGAAGTCATATGACTTATATTATTATTTCTTACTCCTAATTATCGAAGTTACCAACCTGCAAAGAAGGATCCTTGACACCCGGAAGTGCAAATACATGCCTACCGATGAGGAGTTAAACCCGAATACACGCTTCGTAGACAATCGTTTTGTCGCTCAATTAGCGGAAAACGATACGTTGAAAAAGTATGTGGACGAGCAAGGTCTCTCATGGAGTAACGACGAGGAGTTTGTTAAAAACGTATTGGATACGATCTTAAGCTCTGAAATTTACGCCGAATACTTGAAAAACGAAGAAGACTCGTACGAGACGGATCGTGAGTTCTGGCGCCAGATCTTCAAGAAAGTAATCTGTGGGAACGAGATGATAGAGGAATATCTGGAAGACAAAAGCATCTACTGGAACGACGATATTGAGATCGTAGAGACTTTCGCCTTGAAGACTATCAAGAAATTCGAGGAGAAGAAAGGTAGTAAACAAGCCTTATTGCCAATGTTCAAGGATTTGGAAGACAAGGCTTTCGCAATCAAGTTATTCCGTCAAAGTTTGTTGAAAGGTAAGGAATATCGTGAACGCATCGACAAACATATGAAGAATTGGGAAACCGAACGTATCGCCAATATGGACTTGATCATCATGCAAGTCGCCTTAGCCGAGATTTTATCGTTCCCGACCATTCCCATCAACGTTACCTTAAATGAATATATCGATGCCGCAAAGTATTATAGTACACCTAAAAGCGGAACATTCATTAACGGAATTCTGGATTCAATAGTCAACGAATTAAAAAAAGAGAAGTTATTGCTCAAAGATTAATTATTATCATTACATTTGTGCATATCATTATTGATATTAACTTGTAAAACGATTATTATAGTATGAACTTACTCAGTATTTTACTTCAAGCTCCAGCTGGAGGAAGTCAGTGGTCCGGTATTTTGATGATGGTAGTTATCGTAGCTATCTTCTATTTCTTCATGATCCGTCCGCAACAAAAGAAACAAAAAGAAATCCAGAAATCACGTGAGGCGTTGAAAACAGGCGATAAAGTGATTACCGCCGGAGGTATCTATGGAAAGATCAAAGAGATCGGTGATACTTATATGCTAATCGAGGTAGCGGATGGAGTACGTATCCGTGTAGATAAAACTTCTATTTTCGCTTCAGCGGAAGACGCTCAGCAGCAGAAATAATCTAACTACAGAATATGTCACGACTTGAGAACATACAAAATTCCTTCAAGTCTATCCAAGCAAAGACTAAGGCTTTTTTCCACGGAGACAGATGGAAAGAGGTCTTGGTCTTTTTCTTTTTCGCCCTTTTGGCTTTCGGTTTCTGGCTACTCCAAAGCTTGCAGCAGGAATATGAGATAGAACTTGTTTTTCCGGTTAAGTATAAGAACGTACCTGCCGATATAGCGTTTAATGCCCCTGAGGTGGAAACGATTACCGCAAAGGTAAAAGACAAGGGTAGCGTTTTACTCAACTATACTTTTGGAAGATCGTTTGCTCCGATCGAAGTGAACATGAAGAATACGAAGGAGAAAAATGGTTCGGTTCAAGTAAGTAAAAGGCAGATCGAGAACGATATTCAAAAACAATTGATAGCCACTACGGCATTACAAAGTTTTGATCCGCAACAAATAGATATGGATTTCAGTCAGCGGGTCCATAAGGAAATACAGGTCGTTTTTAATGGTGATATTCATATGGAAGCCGGCTTTCAATTATCCGGGGATATCCAAATCAATCCCCAAAAGATCAACGCTTATGCCACCGCAGCGATCTTAGATACGTTGACCTCGGTCAAGACGGCTTTCACTGAAGTTAAAAAAGCGAATAAAAACATTACGAGAACCGTACAACTAATCAAAGTAGACGGCGTTAACTTCGATCCGGAAAACGTATCTATCACGATTCCGATAGAGGAGTACACGGAGAAGACGTTGGAAATACCTGTCTCTTGCAGTCATATACCGCCACATTATACGGTACGTATGTTTCCGGCGGTCGTAAAAGTGACTTGCAGTGTGCCCTTGTCCCGATTCAAAGGACTTTCGGAAGATATGTTCTCGATTCATATACCTTTTGAGGATCTGGAGCAAAACGTATCTGGTACCCTACCCGTCAAACTCACCAAGAAACCAGACTGGGTACATACGGCAACCTTATTGCCAGATAAGGTAGAATTTATTTTGGAACACAACAATAAGCATGATTAAAATAGGTATTACAGGAGGGATCGGGAGCGGCAAATCCGTCGTAGCCTCTTTATTAGCGTTATCCGGTGTACCCGTATACATAGCGGACGAGGAAAGTAAATGGCTGACAAATAACTCCCCGGTTATCCGTGAGAAATTAACAGCCCTTTTCGATCCGGAGATTTATACGAATGAGGGATTGAACAAGAAACTTCTAGCCTCCCACATCTTTAATAATCCGGAACAATTACAACAGGTCAACCAGATCATTCATCCTGAGGTAAACCGTCATTTCTCGGCTTGGGTAGAGAGACAGACTTCCCCTTTATGCGCCATCGAATCCGCCATATTATTCGAATCCGGTTTCTACAAAGTGGTAGACATAAGCTTGATGGTCTATGCCCCAAGAGAACTCCGCATCGAAAGAGCCTTGGGGAGGGACTCAGCCTCGAGAGAAGAAATCGAACGCAGAATCAACAGCCAAATGTCGGACGAGGAAAAGAAAGATCGCTCCGATTACGTTATCTATAATGACAATAGACAGGCCCTTATACCGCAAGTAGGCAAACTGTTATGTTGGCTTCAATCCCAATAATCACCGATAGCGGGACGAGTGGCTTTTACAGCATCTTACCTTCATCATCCAATGAACTTAAGATACTCCGTCAACGAACCTAAGATACTTCGTTGATGCACCTAAGATACTTCTCCAACGAAGTTAACCGTCCTCATGACGGAAGAATTCCACTTTTTCTTATTACCTTTGTCACTTCGAAGTTTAACACTAATAGAAAATAAAAAACATTATGTTGAAGACTATTTTGTCTATTTCGGGAAAACCCGGTCTGTATAAACTGGTTTCCCATGGAAAAAACATGTTGATCGTTGAATCGCTGACTGATAACAAGAGAGTACCCGCATACGCAAAAGATAAAGTAATCTCATTAGGCGATATCGCAATCTATACGGATGAAACAGAAGTGCCTTTACATGAGGTATTGACTAGCGTAAAGAACAAGGAAGAGGGAAAAACCGCCTCTTTGGTACCTTCCAAAGCCACGACAGACCAATTGCGTGCGTACTTTGCCGAGGTATTGCCTAGCTATGATCGTGAGCGTGTTTATCCAAGCGACATCAAGAAACTACTCTCTTGGTATAACATCTTGATCAACGCAGGTATCACTGACTTCACCCCGGAAGATGCTCCGGCAGAAAAGGAAGCTGCTGAAAAAGAAGCTGAATAACAGCATACGACATAAAGATTAAAGAAAGGACCGTTCGATACCCATCGTCCGGTCCTTTTTTTAAACATACTTAAAGACTTTATTTTTCGCTATATTTGCATAATTCTAGATATCACTATTTATGAAAACAAAAACAGTTCTTCTCTTTCTTATCGTATTATTCTCAGGAATATGCCGGATACATGCGCAAGCCGATTTCTACTTGATGCAGGCATTAGGGAGTCGATATATCTACAACTCAGACTATTTTGAAGAGACCCGTGAAATGCAAGTCTATTTAAGCGGAGTAGATGGTAGCCTTAAAAGAGACTCTTTACTCGCTATTTATGTCTTAGACGCACAATATCCCCCCACATTCAATTTATTTTATTCAACATTCGAGTTGACACATCCCAACATACCCTGTATTATTGTTGGAATATTTAATTCAAACAGGCAAAGTGAGCTGACCCCGCCTTTCACAGATTCCTTATCGGTAAAAAGATATGACAACCCGGGACATGGAAAAGAAATGCTCTCGTCATTAACGAATGAAATAATCCCTTTCATCCAAGAAAAATACCATGCGGGAAATAACAGGATTTTAGTCGGACATTCGTTGGGAGGGACATTCGTCACTTATGCGATGATGGAACACCCAGACTTATTTCCTTATATTATAGCCATATCACCGAACTATAAATACAGCGAAAATATGATGATTGATAGGTTACGAGTGTTCACGGAAACCTATCAAGGAGAAAAAAATTATATATCTACCTAGCCAACGGAGACAAAGATAAAACAGAAGAAGACTTCAAGCCCATGATAAAAGAGGCTTGCTCCATCATCGAGAAAAATAATAGAATCGACCTACAATATGATTCTTTAAACATAAAGAAACACAGTCACACTATATTTGAAGGTTATTACAGAAGTCTCCTCTCGATAACACCTCTTCTCTAAAGTACTCTCGTAAGCTTGCGAGAACACTTATGCAAAAATAGTCCATTATTTTAGGCTAAACCTCACATTGTCTAGGGCGGGTAACTCCTCTATCTTTGCCAACAAATAATTCACTCTATTGACCTCATAAAATAAAGAGCAAAGATGGAAAGCACCAAGTATTATCTCGGTCTGGACGTTGGCGGTACCAATATGGTCGCTGGCGTAGTAGATGAGAATCACCAGATTATAGCAAAGGAGAGTATACCGACACAAGCCGGACGCACAATCGAGGAGATCACCACCGACATGGCGGAAGTCAGCAAAAAAGCGGTTCTCAAAGCAGGCTTGCAAATGGAAGACATCTCTTCTTGGGGCATCGGCATGCCCAGTTACGTAAATCCAAAGACGAACCTTTTGGTACATGCCAATTGTTTCGGATGGAAGAATGTCCCCATCTACGACTATTTAAAGAAGCATATCTCATTGCCTACTTATATAGCCAACGACGCCAATTGCGCGACCTATGGAGAGGTCTTGGCCGGATCGGCCAGCCAATATACCGACGCCATCATGCTAACGCTAGGAACGGGAGTCGGAGGCGGAATTATCATGGGTAAGAAGATTTATTCCGGATCCGATAATATGGGAGCCGAACTCGGACATACCAAATTGGTATACAATGGCGAACGCTGCACATGCGGGCAAAAAGGTTGTTTGGAAGCTTATTGCTCATCCACCGCATTAATCCGTATCATGAAAGAGACCTTACAAAAGAATAAGGACACCTTGATATGGAAACTTTGCGGCGAAGACGAAAACAAAGTCAATGGTGAGATTCTTTTCGAGGCCGCTAAACAAGGGGATTCCCTCGCTAAACAGATCGTCGATGACTATATCAGTAGACTGGCCGCCGGAATCTCCACGTTCATAACCATCTTCCGTCCGCAAGTAATCATTTTAGGGGGGGGTATCGCACATGCAGGTGACCTGCTGTTGAAACCTTTAAACGAGAAACTACATACTTGTACCTTCGCCGCCGAGGAAATAGGTATCCCCCAAGTCATCCGTGCGGAATTAGGAAATGACGCCGGAATAATCGGCGCCGCGCTTTTAGAGAAAACAATGTAACGAAAAAAAATATGAAAACAAATAAGAAAGAACTTTTAGATTCATTCAAGGGAGGACTGATCGTATCCTGTCAAGTACAACACGATGATCCGACTTTTTCAGTAGACTTTGTCGTAAAAATGGCAAAAGCCGCCCAATGGGGAGGAGCCGCGGGTATCCGTGCCAACGACCCAGAGCAGATCAAGGCGATTAAAAAAAGAAGTGGATTTACCAGTAATCGGGCTTTGGAAAATCTGGCACGATGACACAGATGTGTTTATCACCCCAACCTTAGAGGCCGCTAAAGCCGTATGGGAAGCCGGAGCCGAGATTATCGCCTTGGACTGTACGAGCCAAATAACCCATGAAGGCCGCCCTGCATACGAATTGCTACCAATCGTCAAGAAAGAGATACCGGAAGCTATCATTTTTGCGGATGTCTCTAATTATGAGGAAGCTGTACGTGCCGTAGAAATGGGAGCCGATATCGTTGGCCCTACCTTATATGGATATACGGAAGCAACCAAGCATATCGAGCAACCGGATTTACGGGAATTCGCCCGTATGTGCCGTGACTTTAAAGACAAAGCCTATGTCATTATGGAGGGGCATATCTACTCGCCGGAAGATGCCATGAAATGTATCTTCCTCGGAGCTCATTCCGTAGTAGTAGGCAGCGCGATCACCCGTCCGCACTTGATCACGAAACGTTTTACGGACTTACTAACCGGTTATCAAAATAATTGGCGGGAAGCCGAAAGAAGCAAACATTAAAAAATCATCTGCTTGTAGAGATAGGGCATGCCCCGTCTCTACACAATATTAACAACAATAATCATATGGCAAATTTCAATGTAGAAGGGGCGCAAAACGTAGAGATCAGCAAGAAATTACCTTGCGAGAAACCTCTGATCGTACAACTGGAGATCATGGAGCGGTATACGGCAGTCCATAAAGCCTGTGCCGCCCTACCCAAAGAGATACGTGAAGTGGAATGCCTGAAAGTTTTATACCCCACGCTATTTCGCAAGATCACGAATCAAGACTTGATCGCCGGACGTACGGACTTCCTACCGATCGGGTTCGGATGCGTAACTTCCTTAGGGGGTGTCGGGCATTATTGCGTATTCAAGAAACTCCGTGCCTTCCAGCAACAACTGGATGAAACTGAACGAAAACGGGTGGATGCGTTATATGATTATTGGTTGGATCACGATTTAAAGACCCAATTCAACAAGGAGGTCCTCACCGAGGATACATTGGGTATGTTCATCGACTGCGAATACCCGATGATCGCTACCGCACGTCTATCCGGAATGATGCTGGATTACCCGAAACTATTGGATAAGGGCATCGGTGGCCTTCGCTCTGATTTACAGGAGAAACTCAAAGAGCAACCCGATAATAACTTTTACAAAGCAGGCATCCAATGTCTGGATATTTTTGTAGATTGTGCTTCTCATCTCCAGCAAGACGCTAGAGATCAAATGGCTTCAGCCGACGAGAAAAGGCAAAAAGAATTAGAGCGTATCTGCCAAGCCCTAGAGAACATCAAGGAGAAGAAACCCGGTACGTTCCATGAAGCGATGCAGTTATTCTGGTTATTCGCTTTGTTGGCTGGTGTTATAAACTACGGTCGTCTGGATGATTATCTAGGCCCTTATTTAGTAGCCGATCTCAAGTCCGGGCGATTGACCGACGAAGAGGCATACCGATATATCCACTCGCTTTGGACCATGATTGAGAATCGCCGTACCACCGTAAACGGACGTATCATCGTAGGCGGTAAAGGGCGCAAACACCCGAAAGAGGCCGACGTATTCCTGCATATCGCCATGAAAGTAGCGAAAAATTGCAGATATGTAGAGCCGCAATTCACCTTGCGCTTCGATAAAGAGACCTCCGAGGAAATCTGGGACGAAGCGTTGGACGCTTTGGGTGCGGGAGCTACTTACCCGACCCTTTACAATGACGACGTAAACGTTCCGGCCGTCATGTACGGAATGCGTGTAGACGAGAAAGCAGCGGAACAATACGTGCCTTTCGGGTGTACCGAGTTCGTGATACAAGGACAAAGTACGGGTACGCCCAACATCTGCATCAATTTACTAAAACTACTTACGATTTATATGAATGATGGTATCGACCCGATTGACGGTAAACGTAAATCCGGGCCGGTACCTCTAAAGAAATTAGAGGAGTATCAGACATTCGAGGAATTCTATGACGGTTACAAGGCTTTACTCGATTATTATCTGGATCTGTCTGTCAAAGCCCAATACCATTCGTATGAGGTGATGAACCAGCACGTAAGTTTCTTGTTTTCCAGCCTATTGACCGATGATTGCATCGCACGGGGAAAAGCGCTTTTGGACGGAGGCGTACGTTATCTAGGCGGGACAAACGAGACGTATGGCAATATCAACACTTCCGATTCCCTGTGGGTAATCCGGGATCTGGTATTCAATCAAAAAAAATACACGTTACGGCAATTAAATGATGCCATGCTAGCTAATTTTAACGGCTATGAGGCTTTACGAAAAGATTGCCTAAACTGTGATAAATATGGTAACGACCTTGAGACTGCCGATACGATGGCCAACGATTTGTACGAGTTCGTAGCGAAAGGCGTACGCGATCGCGGTATCGCCATCGGTATGCAATACTTCTTGATCGTTATCAGCAATAACCAATTAAACACGGAATGGGGAAACCGGACCGCCGCCTCACCCGACGGACGATTATCGTGCATGTATAT
>ERZ780223.2595-NODE-2595-length-15020-cov-3.983094_pt1 | contig 15020 bp, 8 predicted proteins | sample MGYA00511016_ERZ780223 | MGnify/ENA primary metagenome ERZ780223 (study PRJEB29588, sample SAMEA2159032) | human gut metagenome | biome: human gut; feature: human-associated habitat; material: faeces | place: Denmark | collected 2008/2010 ... | reverse complement strand
CGTTGTATGAGTGTTGATTTTAGCTTTATATCCTAATTTATTAAATGTGTCTTTAATATTAAAAAAATAACACGCTGTTTGACTTACATTCCAAATTTAATATTGAACTCGGAAATTGATTTTTTTAGTTACATCCCATTCTTAATATTAAATTTTGTCACATCTACAATATTCTGGAATCCGCCTATTTTAAGCCATTTCTCCTATTCAATGTTAAAGATGACTCGTAACAAAAAGAATTCCTCCTCATCAATATTAATGATGGGAAGGAATTCTATTGCTTATTCGCAAAATCAATATTAACTATATATCGCCAATATTTAGGATGGAAATGTAATTTACCAATAGTGTTGGAACGTTGAAAGCTACAGTTACGTTACCATCAACAAGATGTTTCTTAGATACATTGACTCCGGCTGTAATAGCGCCGTCGTATTTTTCAACGTTTTTATCACCGTTGAATGTTTCTGTATCCATAAAGTCTGTATCAGAATCGAATGGAGTATTGTTTGTAATTTTAACAGGTCCAATAGAACCAATTACGTCTTCTCCACGTTTAACTTCTTTAACAGGATCTCCGTCTGTTGTTACGAAGTCTCCTTCTACAGTAATTGGATTACCATCATTATCAGTGATTGCTTCTCCAGTTTTCTTATTCATAAGCTCACCCTTGATATGGTAAATCTTATCAGGAAGAAGACCTGTGAAGTCAACTACGTCTTTGATCTCACGTACTCCAACGGAAGGAGCATAATGGTCTTTAGTTTCTTCGTCTGTTGCAGTTGTGTGAGCTGAAGGGAATTTAACAGCTTGATCAATATCAGTCAAGTCTTCATGTTCTCTTACTTCATTGTTATCGAAAGTAAGACGTTCGTAAACAACGACTGTTCTTCCGTCAACTACATATTTACCAGACTTAGTTGTAAGGTTCTTAGCATTAAAGGCAATTTCAACAGTTTCTGTTGCGTCACCTGCAGCTGTGAAGTCCTTAGTACCAGTGACAGGGTTACCGGATGCATCAAGGATTTGTTCACCAGTTTCCTTATCATATAATGTTGCTGTAAGTTTGACATTACCAGCATCTGGAGAGATGTTGAATAATTTTACCTGGTCTTTAATTACAGCATTTTCAACCACGTGCATACCCTTGGTATCGTCTTCATAAGTAGCAACAGTATCAATTTCTGGGAAATGAATAGACTGAGCTTCATCCTTAATATCATTATGAATGAATACTGTTCTGCCACCCATATTGAGTGTTTCGAATGCTACGATAGTTCTACCAGCGAGATTAGCCGCGTTTGCTGTGAATTTAACATCAACAGTACCACTTACGCTTTGTTCTCCGTCTTTTGCCTTAGGAGTTGTAAAGTCAGTAACCGTTTTAACGAAGTTTCCATCACCATCTACTAAGTACATAGCGCCTACACCATTTTCATCATAAACGTCAGGTGTTTCGCCGTCTTCCGCTGCTCTCATAAGTCTGCCTTTAACAGTATATTTTGTTTCCGGTTTCAGATTTTCATAAGAAACAACGTCAGTAATTTTAATTTTTTCTTCTGCCTTTGAATAATGTTTTCCAGTATCATTAGCAGTTAAAGTTGTGTGACCGCCAGGGAAGTAATCTGTCTGGCTTTGGTCGTTAATGTCTGCATGAGAGATAACTTCAAGTCCGTCAAGAGTAATAGTCTCAAACGCAACTGTTGTTTTACCTTTCATAAGTGAAGCAGGTACCTGGAAATAAACTGTTACGTTTCCATCTACAAGACCGCGGTCTGTAGTCGCTGCTCCTGTTGTGAAGTCTTTTTCACTTACGATTTCTTTGCCATTAGCAAGAAGTGGTTTACCTGTTGCCTTATCCATCAAGATACCTCTTACATGGTAAGTTGTGTGAGGAAGAAGGTTTTTGTATTCTACTACGTCTTGAATGTAAGCTGTGTTAGACTCTTTATCATAAGCTGGAAGATAATGATCTCCCTTGTTTGAAAGTTTTTGTTCTGTAGCTGTTGTATGCACCTCTGGGAAGATTACAGACTGATCTGTACTTGTAAGTTCAGCTTCTAAGCCTACGCCTACGTTTTCGCTATAGAGATATTCATAAACTACTACTTTCTTACCTTCTGCTTTGTACTTAGTACCATCTTTAAACTGAAGGTTTTTAGCATCGATTGTGTTAAAGTAAACTGTTTCAGTTGCATTGCCATCGTTGTCGGCTGTAAATGTTTTTGTTCCAGTTACAGGTGTTCCGTCAGCATTATAAAGTTGTTTACCAGTTTTAACATCATAAAGGTATGCATCAAGTCTTAATGTTCCTGCGTCTGGAGAAATTCCAGTTACAACAACTTTATCCTTGATTTTTACATCGCTTGTAAGTTCCATAGCGATAGTATTGTGTCCATGATAATTGCTGCTGCTGTTATTCTTATTGTTAGATGCGATTGTATCTACGTGTGGGAAGTAAACAGTCTGAGCTTCATCATTGATGTCAGCATGTGTTGCGTAGCCAGGAATGTTTTCATAAGCTACATACTTCTGAGCTGCTTCCTTAGCTGCTTTAGATGACTTAAACTTGAATGTTACCTTTGTTGTGCCACTTACTGTAAGCTTGTGTTCTCCAGAATACTGAGGAACAGAATGTTCATTGTAACCAGTGAGTGTCTGACCATTGTCATCAGTAGCTGCACCTGTTGTGAATGTTGTAGAAGCTGTTACTTCTTTTCCATTTTCATCAAGTACAGGTTTTCCTGTTTTTTGGTCCATAAGTTTACCATTTACAGTATAAGTTGTATTTGGCTGTAAGTTCTCGTATTGAACAGTATCTTCAAGAACGATATCACCGTAAATGTTGGCGATATGTCTTTGAGATTCCTGACTTAAATTTGTTGTACCAATCTTAGGGAAATGAACCATCTGTGCTTCATCTTTAAGATTATCGTGTTTTACAAGTTCTTTTCCATCCATTGTTACAACTTCTGTAGCAACAAGTGTATGTCCCTTGTATTTACTTGCATCAAATACGAATGCATTGTCAATTTTCTCAGTCTTATCTTTAACTGTTAAGACTGTAGTAACAGATGTCTTTCCGTTTTCTAATGTTACAAGTTCTCCGGTTTCGACATCGTGAAGCTGTCCGGTAACTCGGATTTCTTTTTTAAGTGCTGCAAGAGACTCACAGTTTTTCAAAGTAACGCCATCTACTAATCTGACTTCTGATGTTGCTTCTGTGAAGTGTTTTCCATTGTCAGCAGTAAGATTTGTTTCGATAACAGGAATCATGCTCTCTTTTGCAAGAGTTGTAATCGAGTCTGCTTCAAGTCCCCCTTGAATCTTAGTTGCAGATGTGTTCGTTCCTGCAAAAGTAATAGCGTTATTATCATCGTAATTAACGTTTAAGATAAGCTCAGCTCTAGCGTTTCCATCTGCATCTACATAACTTGGGTTAAGAAGATAACTTGCTGGAGATTTTGTTTCTTCAATGGTAATAGTTCCGTAAGGGATACTAATGTTCCCATACGAATCAATCATTAAACCATCTCTTGAGGAATCATTTTTTAAATAATTAACATTTTGAAAACCGACAATAGACGTTTCTTTTGAAAGCTTAGTTCCTGTATATGCTTTTGATACATATGTCCATGTATATTTTGGCGTACTAGGAAGCTCTGCTTTTGAGCTATAAAATCCATCATAGTATTTTACAGTAAATTCTGCTCCGGCAGTTGAAGGATAATTCCCAGTACCGCCATTTAGCGGAGCTTTTGCCATAGACATTACAAATGGGTCCCCGTCAGGTTCGTCAGTAACATTGAATGTCTGGTCTTTCTCTGTCTGGTTAACTGTAACTGTAGTTGGGTCACTTAATTTATAACCTTTACCAGCTTTTGTTTCTACAAGAGTATAAGTTCCAGCTGGAACAGCCTTACTTGTAGAGTTACCGTTTGCATCTAGTGTAAATGTTGCAACAACAGTAGAACCATTTCTAAGTTCGTAAGTTGTTCCTTCAAGGCTGTAACAAGCGTTATCATTTGTGATCGCTTCGTTTGATGATTTCTTAACGATTTTCACGTGTGGACTATTGTTTTTAATAGTCGGCGAGTTAGATGTTGTTATACTTGAAGACCATTTGTTATTAGTGGCGTCGAAAACCTCAGTGTTAATAGTATACTCAGCAGGGACATCGGTTTCAATTACGCAGAAATTTCCAGTCTTTCCAGTTGTTTCAACGTAAGTTTTACCTGATGAATCTGTAGTACCGGTACCAATGTATGTTACCCCACTAGGAAGATCGCTTGTTTTAGCTTTTCCTACAGAAGATGTTAAATCTGAGTAAGAAGGCTTGCTTCCAGTATAATTGTAGAACGCCATCTTGATACCACTAACATAGTTCCCATCTTCGTCTTGTTTATAAGCCCCAACCCAAGTTCTATTGTCTTTTACGCGGAACTTAATAACCCCACCAAGGTTTTGTGAGGCGCCATATCCGGCTTGAGATGCACCTGTTGTAGTTTCGTAAGCCATTACAAATTCAGTTTCTGATCCAACTTTATACTTGTTAATGATCTTGAATTTAGTTTCTTTATCTGCTCCCGGCTGAATTGCAGTCATTTCGTGTACACAATAGGCAGCGATACCGATATTACTGTTACTTTTTTCACCACGTATTCCATCGACCCATGAACCCATGGATGAGCCACTAGAGTTATAGAACTGAAAGTTTATACCAAAAAGGTTTTTTGGAAAACCAAGATAACCAAGCACCTCAGCACTCTGGTCTCCCGACGTATTACTTTGAACCATACCAATATATTCTGCGCCTAGTTTACTATTTGATTCAGGCCAAGCAGGATATCCGTTGTGTCCAAATACAGCATTTACAGTTGTCTCAGAACCAGGAACTAAGCTGTCAACATTTGTTCCATCTTTTAGATAGAAAGCGACAGCATTAGGTATTGATATTGCACCATCTGCGATTGCTTTATCAAAAGTGACTTTTACATCTTTATCTATTACAACGCGAATTTTCGAAATTCCAATAGCGTAACTTTTTACAGTAACAATATTGCTTTCACTATTAAATTCAAATCCGTCTTTAGATGTTTTTTCACCGTTTACATATACAGTAAGGTCGTCTTTGGAAAGAGTCCCTTTTGTTCCCTTAAGATGCATTGCAAAACTTGGATAATCAAAAAGACTTGCTGTAAACTCTGTGTTGACGGGGTCGTTGTTCTTGCTTTCGATTGTAAGCTCGATATTCGATGTTTTGCTTAAGTTAGTAGGGACAATCACCTGCATCTGAATGTTTGAGAAGTCCCCTTCTGCTGCTTTAAGCGCAGTTTCTGTAACAGTTGCTACATGTGTATCTTTATTGAATGATACGCCTTCTGTAACAAATTCTCCGTTGTCATTACCTTTTGCAAATGCATAACCTACAACTTTTCCCGAAGCCACGCCATTTGCCCAAGGGGTATTTGCGTTGAATCGGTAAGTTCCATCTTCTGCCTTATAAAGATTTGTCTCCGCTAAAGTAGTTGTAATGATTTTCTCACGATCTCCGTTCATAATAGAATCCCAGTTGTCACTAGAGACAAGAAGTGATTCATCAACGAACGTATATCTTACAATAGCCTTTTTAGAAAGATCGGCTTCGTATTTAGCAATAACTTCGTCTGCTGTTTCAGTACCAGCTTTTTCTTCTTCAGGCTTTTTAACTTCATCCGTTCTAAAGATGAGAGTTTGTTTATCAGCCGCTTTTTCTAAAGCCGCTGGATAGTTTCCTTTAACAGTAGAAAGGAAACCTGCGAATTTGGCAGATGCTTCAGATGTAGATTCTGCGATTACATTGTAATCAACTGTAGAACCATAGTTAGATGAAGCAATCTTTTCACCATTTTCATTTGCAGCACCAACAATGTATGCTGCATCGATGTTACCAGGTACGTAATATTTTACGTTAGCACCATCATTACCTGCCGCACCTACTACTGTTATGCCTTTCGCAATTGCTTCGTCAATTACTGTACTAAGCGCTGCGTTTTCGCCAACAGAATATGCATACAATGGAAGAACAATAATTTTTGCTCCACTATTTTTTGCGTATTCTATACCAGCATAAATAGATGCTGCATCACCATGTCCGTTAGCATCAAGTGCCTTAATGGAAAGTATCTTCGCATCAGGGTTAACACTTAAGATGGCGTCCATAGTCTTTGTACCGTGACCGTTGTCATCACCAACTTCAGTACCGCCGTTAATAACGGATACTCGGTTTGTCACATTACCATTAGAAGGCATACCAGAGTCAACAACTGCAATAACTGTGCCACTTGCATTTTTTTTGGCATCGCCCAACTGCTCAAGTGTATCGAGCGGGGCCCCTACGTTTGCAAGACCTGCGTCCTCTGATGTTTCACCTTCTGCCGCATGTACTACTATGTTTGGAGCAACAAAGTCAACCTTTCCATAATAATATGAATAAGCGTTCTTTGCGTGTTCAACTGTAGCATAACGCAATACATACATTCCATTACCGCTATCGACGATATCATCCTTATCAACGATTGTGTCGGCTTTTTCAGTAGCTATGATGATTTCTCTTGAAGAAAAATCATACTGATTAACTACTTCTTTGGATACGAGAGAGTCTTTGTTAAATTCGTCAAATATGTTTGCTTTGACTTCTTCTTTAACTTCTTCTGCTTCCCTTTTTTCTGTTTTAGTTTCGCTTCCGGTTGTTTTTGTTTCAGCGTCAGCCGTTTCTTTTTTTACGGCTTCAAAACTAACACTGATAGTAACATCACTAGCAGGCATTTCGAAAGTATAATTGCCTTTATCATTTGCAGTGACTTTACCATCTTCAAGAGAGGCTACAACTGTTCCGTCAGTGTTTTTGACTTCAATTTTAGCTGTATTGAATCCTTCATCTGGTTCAACAGCAACTTCAACTTTGTCACCCTGTACATGAGTTGTAGGACCCTTCGTCTTGTTTCCATCGGTTACAAAAGAGGTCGTTCCATTTTGTGTCTGGCTAAGTGTCGCTGCATAGTCCTGAGCAATCTCACTCTCGATCCCCGATTCTTCCGCGTAAACGACAGAGTTAGGAACTGCTGTGGAGAATGCCATCAGAAAAGAAAGCGTCGAAGCCACACTTCTTTTTAAGATAGTTTTCTTCAATTTGGGATACTCCTTTCTTTTTTATAACGTTTTTTGTTTTTTATATCTTACACATCAGCAGTAGAGCCTTGTGGCGGATGATTTCCACGTTGGACCTAAGCCAATGGAAAGACCGAAAATTGTTTTCGACCGAGTATCTCTTCCCGGTCTATTATTGGTACGATAAAAACAGTACCGATTATAATATGTAAGAAAAACATTTTTAATCTCGTTCGATTGCACTAAAAATCGGAGACTTTTTTAAATTTTCTTTTGCAATTGGAAAATGCACAAAAAAATAGACCCAAACATTAAGTTTAAGTCTATATTTGTTCCTTATTTAAAGTAGGATAATGTTAATTTGTTTTGGTTTCTCCACAAAAAGAGCATTTCTGACCGGTAACTACTGTTTCTGTCCATGCTGCTTTATCGACAACTGTTTTCGTACCAGTTTTCACTCTCTGAGTTTCGTATACAGCATCGTGGTGAACTGTTTTGTATTCCGAAATATTGTGACTACTATGTCCATACTCAAGACAATGCATAGTCATATCGTCTGGATTTGTTGTTCTATATCCACATTGGCGGCACTCTGCCCCCGCATCAACTCTCACTTGCTCATCCCAAGCATCCTTTACTTTGACCTGTCTATCTTCGTAAACATCTTCCTGATGAGTTTCTGCTGGATGATTTACCGTTTTTGTCACGTTAACCCAATTGTGTTTGTGCGCTGGCTTTTCTGTATTTGAACTGTTCCCACCATTTGAATTGTTTGAACCAGAACTTGGTTTGTTTGTGCTACCGGAATTGTCTTTACCATCAGATGTAGAAGGTTTCTTAGCTTCTTCTTTCTTATCAGCCTTTTTTGATTCTTCTTTCTTAGCTTCTTCTTTTGGATCCATTGTTGGTGTAGCTGTAGTTTCAGGTTTTACTTCAGCCTTGGCAGAAGCATCAACCACGTCGCCACCTGTTACAGCTGTAGAAGCTGGAGCTTTCTGTTCTGTTTTAACTTCGGTTCCATCAGATTTTTTAACCGTTTCTCCATTGTCTGTACGAACGAGTTTGTTCTGATCAGCAAGCTTTTGCGCTTCATCCTTGTTTACAACGACTGTTTCTTTTTTAACCTTAACTGTTTCAGTTTTAGTCTTGTCAGCAGATCCTTTATCTGTCTTGGTTTTGTCAGTAGACATCTTATCCTTCACAGTTTCAGACTTGATGAAAGCATCTCTGAATGTGTCATAAGCTGTACGATCAGCTGTAATACTGAAAGTAATCTTGTAATTTCCTGTTTTTGAGGTATCGACCTTAGAACTGTCTACCTCAATACCATTTACGATAGAGCTATCGTATAACACCCCATCAAGATAATCAACGTCCTTGGAACCTTCCAATACATACATATCCTCGATACCGGTATATGTATCTTTGATTGCATCCTCATCAAGTTTAGTCGAGTTCGTTGCCACTTCCTTCGTACTTTCTACTTTTGTGTCTTTCTTTGCACCGCATCCCGTTGCTGCTCCAGCAACCATGAGTGCAACTAAAATCATTGAGATTCTTTTTACACTTTTATTTTTCATCAATCCGTTTGGCGGAGACTCGTGACTTCCGTCGTGAGAGGAACCAAACTAGCTCCTGCATCCGCCGTCCTCCTTTCAATTAAATAAATTTTGTTTGTTTTAAAATATACTCTCTTAACGTAGTGCCCGAAACACTTAGGCTAGTCAATAAGAGCTTTTGCAAACCCGTGACTTTAGTCGAGGGCTATTGACGATTCGAAGCTTTCTTCTTCGCTTCTCGCCATATATATGTCAGAAAATGCGAAATTCTTCATTTTTACATACAGCTATTTTTTCTGTATCTAATTTTAGGGACATTTTTGGGGAAATATAGCAGTTTCATTGCGTAATATTTGATCTTGACTCTATGGTTTTATTTTTCAAAAGGATTTTTAACATTCATAACGTCTGGATTTGCATATCCGTTTCTTTTCTTTTCTCTTTCAAGTATGTCGACTAAGTTCCCAGGATCATAGTTTCTTCTTTTTGGTTCAAAAGGGGTATCAGAAGAAAAACTCTCGAAACAATGTTGAGGGGCACTATATTGTTGCTGTCTTACTCTTTGGCAATAAGGCTTAACGGTGATTTTTGCATTCCTAGTATTATCCCTAATAGTAGTAACAACATTATCTACTAACTTATCCCTAAAATTATAGCCTGATAAGTTGCCATTTTTAAAGATTTCGTTCTTTAAACTGTTTCTTTTCGCTTTGAAACAGATATACCCAATCGTCCCAATAATTAAAAATAAAATTGCAAACGGTCCAAACAAAAAGAAAATAACTGCATATACAAGTAAGGGGAGTGTTACTTTTGTATTTTTATTTTTATCATTCATCTTCAATTACCTCATCATCGTCATCTCCGTATATATTCGATGCGTCTGCTTTCTTTGTGGGATTTTTATTTTCTTCTTGACCGTCAACACTAGAAGAAATCTCTCTTATTTTGTTCATAATTTTTTCTTTCAACTCTGGATCCTTCTTAGTTGTATAGAACCCATACCCTGCAAATCCTGCGAGAATTAAAATCACAATAATCCAAATAGGAAGAACGAATATAACAGCTCCAGACTTATTAAAGAAATAAATTTTCCCACTGATATTAGCTATATCTGTAGTGATATGTCCACCTTTATCGAGATAATATTTCTTTCCATCTATTTTCTGCCAGCCAGTCCCGATTTTACCATTTTTTCCGAAATATGTTTTTTCTCCATCAATTTTAATCCAGCCAGTTTGCATATATCCGGTTTCCTTGTCGAAATAATACGTTTCCCCAGAGACCTTGCGAATCCCTTTGGCCATTTTACCAGTAGAATCAAAGAATCGTTTCCCATCTTTGAATTCGTACCACCCGGTTTTCATTAAACCGCCTTCTTCAAAGAAATAACCTTCTCCATCGATTTTCTGGAAACCAGTTACCATGGTCCCGTTTGATGAATAATATCGGACGCCATCATTTTCAGTATTCCACCCGGTGGCCATGCCACCTTCTTCAAAGAAATAATAATGTTTCCCATCAAGTTCGTACTTACCAATAGCCATGACCCCACCGTCTTCAAAATAATATTTCTTTCCATCGATAGTTTGCCAGCCGACTCGTACGCCCCCATCTTCATCGAAGTAATATGTTTTACCGTCAACTCGTGTTAAACCGGTAGCAACAGCCCCATCTTCTTCAAAATAGTAAGTTCTGGTCCCAATTGTCCACCAACCTGACAGGCAAACACCATCTTTATTGATGTAGTATTTTTCTCCACCATATTCCTGCCATTTATCAAGTCTGGCTCCATCTTCTCCGAAAATAGAATATTTTCCATTGCCTATTTTTACAAGGCCTCGGCTCATGAGCCCAATCGAATTAAAGAAATAAGTTTTACCATCAATTTCCTGAAGCCCTTTTAAGCAATGTCCGTATTGATCAAAATAATACTTGCCACCTTCGATTTCGTACCAGCCAGTAACAATCTTCTGATCTCCGTCATAGTAAACAGGCTTTCCTTGCTTATCGATTCCCCAGCCATTAATAGCTTTTACTTCTTTACTAGCATTTGCTTCTTTGATTTTATCTTGCGCGATTTCTTCAGCCGTCTTGAGTCCAATTGTATGAACGACTTGCTCGTAGATTACACGATATTCATCTTCCGTAAGGTGATACCCGTCATTTTTTGTCTGGAGGTTTTTGTTTACTAATGAATACGCATCAATATAAACAACTTTTTTATTAAGATTGTTTCGCATGTATTCATTCCATGCTTCAATCTTGGAATTTAATGCAGTACCATATTTATGTTCATCGACAGGGGTCACATTAACATAGTAAAAAGGGACAGTCCCTTTTCCGTTAAATTCATCTGCTTTTTGGTTTATATAATCTGCATAATCTTTTGCTTTTAATGTATTTGAACATTCATTAAATCCAGCAGCTATTACTACAGCCGTCTTCTTCGAATGTGTAATACCTTTGCAGCTGTCAATCTGAGATTTTAGCCATGTAAGCCCTTTTCCTCTTTCACAGTACCACGATTTTGTGCTGTCGTTTCCAGATGCAACCTCTAAGCCGACACCGCAATCATCACCAAAAAATGTAATAGTTTCAGCATTAGATGTATCGACCGTCCCATTGTTTTTTGCCTCAGTCTTTGTTGTGGAACTTGGTTCAGCGTATACGATTGTTGGAGCAATATATCCAACTGTCATAGCCGTCGCTATAGAAAGCATTACTAAACGAGACTTCAATATCTTTATTATTCTCTTTTTCATGTATATCCCTCTTCAATAAAAATTCTATATTTATATGTCAGAAAGCAGATTAAAAACGCTGTTTTATCGCGTTTATTTATTAAGATAGGTACTTTTGAGATGATTTTCAGACATATAGTTATTAACAAAAAATATTAAGGAGGAAAATTATGTTATTTTTCATTGTTTTGATTGTGCTAATTGTGGCATTAGTTGTTACAAATATCGTAATTGTACCGCAGGCGCAATCATATGTTGTTGAGTGCCTTGGCCAATACAAGTGCACATGGGGCGCGGGACTCCACGTTAAAATCCCAATTATTGAGCGTGTTGTACGCAAAGTTTCTTTAAAAGAACAGGTTCTTGACTTTCCGCCACAGCCTGTAATCACAAAAGATAACGTCACAATGCAGATTGACTCTGTCGTGTTCTGTTCTATCTTTGATGCACGCTTATACACTTACGGCGTTGAAAACCCATTATCCGGGCTTCAGAACCTTGCAGCTACTACCCTTCGTAACATCATCGGCGAAATGGAACTTGATAGCACGTTGACTTCAAGAGATGACATCAATACTCGAATGAGAGCTGTTCTTGATGAAGCTACTGACGCGTGGGGCATGAAGGTAAATCGTGTAGAAATTAAAAATATCCAGCCGCCTCACGAAATCGAAGATGTCATGACAAAACAGATGAGAGCTGAACGTGAAAGACGTCAGACAGTCCTTGAAGCACAGGCTCACCAGGAAGCTGTAGTAGCTCGTGCAGAAGGTGACAAAAAAGCAAAACTCCTTGCAGCTGAAGCGGAAAGAGATTCCCAAATTGCTTTAGCAGAGGGTCGTGCAAAGTCTATCACTCTTGTTTACGATGCAGAAGCAAAAGGTATCCAAAAGCTTAATGACGCAAAAATCAGCGAAGGAGTTCTTCGATTAAAGGGAATTGAGGCTCTTAAAGATATTTCCGATGGCAGAGCTACTAAAATATTTTTGCCATCAGACATCTCCAGCTCGGTTTCATCTCTTTTAGCTACCGGGGAAGCTCTTGGAATCGGAGATGCTACTCCAGTAGATAAAACTCCAAAACCAAAGAAAAAAGCTGAAGTTGACCCTTGTATTAGAGAAACCACAAGCGAAGAAGGAAAAAAGGCTGCTAAGACATCTATGGATATTAAAGATGAAGTTGCAGAGCAATATATGGACCCAGACCATGATTCTGATAAAAAGAAATCTAGTCGACATCCATTTGGTGATGCGTGGATGGATAACATGTAAGCCACACGCCATATAAAAAGCGTTTCATTCTGACAATGAGGCGCTTTTTTAGTTCCTGTTTTTTATCTCTATTTTTATCCCTATATTTAGAAATATGAATAGGTAATATTTTGTATCTTTTATTAGGGCGTTTAATGGTTATATTACTTATCCATCCCAGTTGGAGCAGTGAACTACTCAGTAAGTCAACTACTCCTGACTAAAGTCAGGAGCTTGCCGTGTGAAGACAGGTGATTATCCTGCAAAACACAGGGCAAGCTTATCCGGATACAACAGACTCGCCTGTCTCCCGTAGAATAACAGGTGGAGGTCCGCCAATGACCGGACGGTTATCCTGGTGAGTTGCCATACCAGGAGATGTATTTCATCGGTTACTATATATTTAAGACTGCGATGCAATCTGTAGCCCTCGTTCAAGTATGTTCTTTGCAGCATTCGTGTCACGGTCATGATGAGTGCCGCAGGATGGACAAATCCATTCCCTGTCTGAAAGCGTCAGCTTCTCATCACCTTTTAGGGCGTAACCACAAACGCTACAAGTTTGTGTTGTATTTCTTGGAGGAACTAGAATAACGGTTTTTCCGTAAAGCTCCGCTTTATACTGAAGCATGGTTAGAAACTTCCTCCAGCCTGCATCTGTAATAGCTCTTGCCAGACAGTGATTTTTCAGAAGATTTCTTACCTTTAGGTCTTCAGCAGCAATAAAGTCTTGACTCTCGACTTTCTGCTTAGAAAGATTATGAAGGTAATCTTCCCTCTGACGAGATACTGTTCGATGGATTTTGGCTACTTTAAGCCGTTGCTTCTGGTAATTCTTCGAGGCACGCAAAGGGCGGCCATCTTTTTTGGCATGTTCCTGCATTCTGGAAAGCTTATGCTGTGCTTTTGTAAGTTTGTCCGCACTGTTTTTGTAGTATCGCATGTTTGCTGCAGAATCTCCGTTGGAGTCATTAGCGAGTTCGAGCAAGTTCAGATCAATGCCGACCTTAGAGCCCGTCTTTTTAAGTTCATTGCGAAACGGTTTTTCTGAAGCAATCTGAAAAGAAGCCCAATATTCCCCTGCAGAATCACGGGAAATCGTGATTGTACCGATTCTTGTGTCTGCATCACGATTTATAAGAGATCTGATAAGCTTTGGAGAACCACCGATACGTACTCTGCCAAGTTTTGGAAGTATTACGTGACTGGTATCCTCAAATCGGACATTTGACACTTCATGACCAAGACTATTTTTATAGTAATGGGCATTTGTCTGATATGACTGTTCGTAAGACTTCTTCTTAAAAGTAGGGACCCCTGTATGTCGTTCTTTTTGATTCTTCCAGGCGGTACGGTAGTTCCTTACTGCATTGTCGACTGCCATAGAATCTACGTCCTCTTCGTTAAGATAAGGAAGAGCGTTTTTGATTCCGGCAGTTGTGGAAATCACGGAGGAAATGTAATCCAGACGATTACGATCTGTCGGACAGTATGGCGCAGTCTTAGACAGACGATACTTTTCATTACTGGCACTTACAAGCAGGTTGTAAACAGAACGTTTTACTCCGTCATTGACAGCAACGATATGTTTCTGCTGATAAGACAGATAAAGCTTTACTTTTAACCCAATGTGGTAGGGCATATCTTTTGACTTGCGCATATATCATTTCCTCCTTTCCATACCTTTATTATAATACATATGCACATTGTTTTCAAGCCTGAAACGTAGTATAATCAAGGTAAAGGAGTGATAGCATATGCAAAGGAAAGAACGAATCGACGGAGCTGTTTATGAGCGTAATTATATTTATAACTTCCATTACCATCTGATCTGGGTAACGAAGTACCGAAACCCGGCTTTTACGACACCAGAGCTGGTAAATGAGATGAAAGACATCCTGCTGCAGCTGGCCGAGATGAAAGAAATCAGCATCGAGGAGATGGAAATCATGCCGGATCATGTCCATCTGCTGATAAGTTTCAAACCGAAGCATGCTCCTGCAGATATCGTAAAGTATCTGAAAGGACACAGCGCAAAGATGTTCCTGACAGCTCATCCGGAAATCAAAAACCACGACTTCTGGGGTGGCCATCTATGGAGCCACAGTTACTACATGAGTACTCTGGGAAATATGAGCAAAGAGGTTGTAGAACAATACATCAGGAACCAGTACACTAAGTAGCTGATACAAAAAAAAGAAAAAAAGCATTCCTCTCCTGACTAAAGTCAGGAGATTCCTGCTCTAATTTTTTATTGAATATTAAAATTCCATCTCCCATTCCAGTTACTTCCCATTTTAAATATTAAGTTTAGAATT
>ERZ780223.2585-NODE-2585-length-15055-cov-6.985133_pt1 | contig 15055 bp, 9 predicted proteins | sample MGYA00511016_ERZ780223 | MGnify/ENA primary metagenome ERZ780223 (study PRJEB29588, sample SAMEA2159032) | human gut metagenome | biome: human gut; feature: human-associated habitat; material: faeces | place: Denmark | collected 2008/2010 ... | reverse complement strand
ATCTATAAAATAGCGGGTAATTATTATTACCCGCTATTCGTATCTATACTTCAAATACAGTATTTATATAAAAGCGAAATAGTTTATTAAATAAATTCAACTCTTCATCTGAAATAAATACACATGGAGATAACATAAGACTGGAATTGTGTAGACCTCCCGCAGTCAAAATTATGCCATATTTTTCACAATTATATTCATAGGGATTATTTAATGCCATTTCGACAAGTTTATGGACTTTTTCTGTCGCAGGTTCATGTGTATTAGGATCACAAATATCAATTCCTGCTGCGTGTCCTAAAACTTGAACCCTTGTCATAAAAGGATAATCAATTTTTAAACCTTGAATAATCTCAGCAAAGTGTTGGCTACTTTTTGACATTTTTTGCTGTTGCATGGGATTTTCTATAATATTAAATGTTTTTAAACCTATAGCGGTTCCTAATGGATGTCCTGCAAATGTACAATGTGTAGAACCAGTTTTCCAAAGTTCTGGAGACATAATTTTTTCACTTGCCCACACACCTGATAATGGCCAAAGTCCGTTTGAAATAGCCTTTCCGAAAACAATAATATCAGGACAAATATTATAATTTTCAAAACTCCACATTCTACCTGTTCTATAAAATCCCATTTGAACTTCATCTGCAATTGTAACAATATTATGTGAATGAAGAATATCAAATATTTGTTTATAATAATTGGGGGCAGGAAATACATAACCACCTCTTCCAAGAACGGGTTCAAATACAAATGTGGAATATCTGCTTTCATTTGAGTTGGTGTCATATATACCTAAAAATTCGCTGTCAAAAAGACGTTTTATTCTATTTATACAGTATAAATTATTATCTTCGCAGTATTGTCTATCATATGCACATGCCGCACAGTTAGGAAAAGGAATTGTATATGTATCAATTACATTTCCAAATTGCCTTGTGTACCTATAGCTTGAACTTATACTAGAAGCAGCCATTGTCCTTCCATGATAACCTCCTTCAAAACAGATGACACCTTTTTTGCCAGTATAATTAAATGCAAGTTTTAAAGCATCATCCACAGCCTGAGCTCCACCAACCGTAAAGTGAACTCTTCCATTAACACCATAATTTAAATTCATATAGTTACATATTTTTTCTGAAAGTAAAATTCTATTTTCATTCATAAATTCGGCAGCAAGGGATGGAAGTGTGGTTAATTGTTTTTGCAGGCAATCATTGTAAGCCTCATTTTGATATCCAAAATTTGTAGCACTGTTAAACATTTGCATGTCTAAGTACTTAATATTTTTATCGTCATATAGAAAAATTCCTTTTGCAGATTTAAAAATTTTCTTTGGCGTGTGTTTGCTTGACGTATCTCCTTGAGAACAGAAAATGCTATCTTTCTCTAAAAGTGTTTGCATAAATTCCCTCCTAATTTTAATTTATAGTATTTTAAAAGAATACTTACCACGTATTTTAATAGATAATATCTGATTATCCGTCAGTTTCCCATCATTCACTCCCCATACTTCCCCTTCAGATACTCCGCCACATCGTCAATCTCAGGGAAAAGGGTGGCTCTGTTGATTGAAAGTGTATCCAGTTCCTTTAATATTGTCTCCTTGTCATTAATCACAAGAACCAATTGCTTTCCTTCGGAATCTTTGCAGCGAAGACTGTCCAGATTGTCGCTGTCGCCGCCCTCGCCGGTAAGACCGCATATTATGAATGAACCATCCTGCTTCATAATGCGCTGGTTGTTTCGTATCGGTGTCACAAATACATGTCCGGTTATGTCTGATTTCCTGATTCGCGGTTCAAATGCAGGATTTCTTGATTTGACTTCACTTGCCAGCTTTCCGGCAAGCTCCTGATATTCTGCGTCCTCCGCCTCAGGCAGCCCATTCATACATGATCGGTACAACTGTGCCTGTTCACGATAATTGAGCGTCGGAAGTGCCGCAAGCAATGCTGCCGTATCGCTCTTTGCATATCGCACATGGTCTTGTCCTGTTGTGAGCACAATTACCTCCCCTATGTGCTCTCTATTGCTGCAACATGCAAAATAAAGTGCAACCAGCGGATTCTCTGTTATGTCAAGCAGCCGCGTTGGCAGGCCATAATGCTGCATTTCAACCAGATACTCCAAGTGGGTCTGACAGTGGGTAAAATTCTGCGCACATCTGACAAGCAGCTCCTGATACATTATACTTTCATTCGTGAACCAGCTCTGCTTTCTCTTTATTCCGGGAACAAGGGCATAATCAAGCAGTGAATGTCCTCGATAGAATAGTGTCTCATCCGAATTTTCCTCTTTGAGTGAAAAAGTATATTGTGCGTACTCCTCAACTGAATTTATAATTTCAACATGGCAAGAATGAGCATTGTACACTATCTCATCGGCAACCACGAACTCTGCATTATAACGGTCAACATATCTTGTGTTTTTAAAGAAGCCTGTGAGTAATATTCTGAGATAGTTTCGTTTAATCGACGTCTTTGTGACAAAACGATATGGAAGGAACAGCCAGAATATCAATGCCTTCTCCTCCTCAATATCAAGTGCCGAAGCATGTCCAAGCACCGTATCCAGATACTCAAGCATAACCTCCATGTCCTCCGAAGGAATACAGGATTTTACAAACAGCTTTTGGACTTTTGAACCGGGCAATTTTGTATAATAGACATTTTTATTAAGTCCATATTTCCCCGCCCTCAGTATGTAGCCGGCATCCGCATATCCATGCTGTAAAATTCTTTTTCCGAATACGTCATATATGGCATCAATAATATATTCATGCCCACTGTGTGCATACGCCAACAACCTTTCCACATCAGAAAATAGCTTCTGTTCCGTTTCTTCCATGCTCATCCTGTCCCCATTCCACAATCCTGCATTATCGTGCGTTGAATTTTATATGCATTTATATTATTTTACTACATTATTTTCAATCTGTAACCTGCCAGAGTTGTCATATATCTTATATGAAACTTATTTTCTTTAAAAGCAAGTAAATGTCATATATGATACCGTTATGATGTAAAAATATGCCATCTCCATAATTCGGAAATGGCATAGCTTAGCCGCTGGGACAGGGGTCAGACCCCGTGTCCCAGCATTGGGACACGGGGTCTGACCCCTGTCCCAAGTGTTATTCTACTGTAACGCTCTTAGCCAGATTCCTTGGCTTGTCAACATCAAGTCCCTTAGCCACCGATACATAGTAGCCAAGAAGCTGGAGCGGTATAACCGCAAGTGACGCTGTAAAATGGACATCTGTCTTAGGGATGTATACTGTGAAATCACAGGTATCCTCTGTCTCGTAGTTGCCGTAGGTTGTAAGACCCATAAGGTACGCGCCACGGCTCTTGCACTCAACCATGTTACTCACTGTCTTTTCGTAGAGAGCATCCTGTGTGAGAGTTCCTATTACAAGAGTTCCGTCCTCGATAAGGCTGATCGTGCCGTGCTTAAGCTCGCCGGCAGCATAGGCCTCACTGTGGATGTAGGAAATCTCCTTGAGCTTCAAGCTTCCCTCAAGACTCACCGCATAGTCGATACCGCGTCCGATGAAGAAGGTATCCCGCATAGTCGCCTGCTTAGCGGCAAACCACTGGATACGTTCCTTGTCATCAAGAATCCTGGTAACCTTATCAGGAAGTGTCTCAAGCTCCGCAAGCATATCTGCACACTGCGCCTCTGTCAGCTCACCGCGAACTTTGGCGAACTGGATTGCGAGACAGTAGGAGGCAATAAGCTGTGTGCTGTATGCCTTTGTTGTGGCAACCGCAATCTCCGGGCCGGCAAGGGTATAGAACACGCTGTCAGCCTCGCGCGCAATGGAGCTGCCGATGACATTTACAATGGCAAGTGTCTTGACGCCCTTCTCCTTTGCAAGACGAAGCGCCGCAAGGCTGTCTGCCGTCTCGCCCGACTGGCTGATGATGATAACCAGATCATCACTCTTAAGAATCGGCTTGCGGTACCTGAACTCTGAAGCCACATCAACCCTCACCGGAATCTTGGCAAGATCCTCCATGACATACTGCGCAACAACGCCTACATGGTACGCCGAACCACATGCAACTATATAAATCTGTGAAATTTTCTTAATATCGTCATCCGCAAGACCAACGGATGATAAATCAAGAGTTCCGTCCTTGTAAACAGAATGAAGTGTATCCGCTATCGCACGCGGCTGTTCATGGATTTCCTTTATCATAAAGTGCTCATAGCCCGCCTTCTCAGCTGCCTCAGCATCCCACTTAATCTCAACAGACTCCTTTTCAATCTCATCGCCATCGAGATTGTAGAAGGTAATTTGTCCATTTTTAAGACGAGCCATCTCCAGATTGCCGATATAATATACATTTCTCGTATACTTTAATATTGCCGGAACATCTGAGGCAACATAAGCCTCACCATCACTCACACCAAGAACCATCGGGCTGTCTTTTCTTGCTGCATAGATTTCTCCCGGGTAATCCTTGAACATAAATGCAAACGCATAAGAACCGCGGATACGCACCATCGCATGGTTAATCGCATCCACAGGAGTGTGCTCATACTTCTTGTAGTAGTAATCAACAAGCTTTACCGCAACCTCGGTATCTGTCGATGAATAGAAGGAATAACCGTTCTTGACAAGCTTTTCCTTAAGCTCCTGATAATTCTCTATAATACCATTATGTACACCAACAACATTTCCATCATCTGCCATATGAGGGTGTGCATTGACCTCCGATGGCTCACCATGGGTTGCCCATCTTGTATGACCTATGCCGCAGGTGCCATACACTGCATTTCCTCCATCCGTTTTCTCGTAAAGAGCCTTAAGCCTGCCCTTTGCCTTGACTATCTGGTACTCTCCATCTCCATCACGGACAGCCATACCCGCTGAATCGTAACCACGATACTCAAGCTTAGAAAGACCATCCAGTATAATCGGTGCAGCCTGATGCTCACCCGTAAAACCTACTATTCCGCACATAAATTTTCACCTCGCAAAAATTCAATCATATACTCACATGTTTATAACCAATAGGCTGTATCACCTTACAAATTATAATCTGCGTTTAACTATATCATATTTAAATCTTTTGAACAATATGGCAATGACTCATTTTTCAATTTCTATGAGCAATAACTCATTTTTCAATTTCATGTAATGATATGATAAGGCAAATAATATTTTTCCAATTATTTAAAATTGCTGACAGGCTTAAGAAGCACTTTTTATTTCAGGTAGAAAACATCTTTATCTTCTCTTTCTTAAAAATATAAATGCCCCCATCAGGAATGTGCCAACAACAGCCCATGCCTTTATCTGAATTTTCCCTCCGGTACTCGGAGAGATATGGACAATACCATCCTCGGTACCATTCCCATCAGCGCTTATTGTTTCCGTGGCACTTCCGGCCAAATTACCGTTCGATTCTGACTCACCACCTATTGCTGCATTGCTGCTTGACTGCTCCTCACTGCCTGACTGCTCCTCGCTGCTTGACTGCTCCTCGCTGCTTGGCTGCTCCTCGCTGCTTGACTGCTCCTCGCTGCTTGACTGCTCCTCGCTGCTTGACTGCTCTTCGCTGCTTGGCTGCTGCGGTTTCGTTACAGAGAAATTTGCGATTGCTGTTCCACCTGAAGACACTATAGCAAGCTTATGGCTTCCCTCAGACAGATTGCTGATAACCTCAGGCATGAGTGTTACTATTATACTTCCTTCCTCTACAGTGTAGTCCTTGTCCTCTACAAGCTCCTTGCTGTCAAGTTCAACACGTATGAAATCGGCAAATGCCGCATTCGACCTGAATACAGCACTCTTGCCCGAGGAAGCATCTATAGCTGCATCATTTCCCGCTATGATCACAGGTGCCAGCTTAGGTATTATTGTATCAGCCATTTTTATAGTATCAGCTGCATTTTTGTCAAGAAAACACTGTCCACATACTTTACAATAGTAATACTCTATGTTTCCTTCCTTTGCTGCTGTAGCTGCCCGTGCCTCCACATGCTCTAATTCATGCGCAATCATGTCTATGTCTGAGCCAATGCTCACCATTTTATTGCAATCCGTACAATATGTGTCACCCGTGTATCCAACTTCTGTACAGCTCGGTGCCTTGGCACCTCTAACCATGGTATGTTCATGTCTACTATCATCAAATTCGCCATATTCCTGATGACAGACTGAGCATCTGGCGCGACTGACGCAGGTTGCCTGTCCACCACTGTGAATATGCTCCGCAAAATTTCCTTCTATTGTAAAAGTAAGTGTATTGCCATCAATCGCCGTCACCATGATACTAAGGTTATCTGTAATCCACTTTTCCTCATCTACTCCAACCGCCGCATCAACCATCGTAGAATATTGATTGCCCAGCACCTGATAATTCCACTTAGAAGGTGAAGAGTTCATATTGTTCGGAAATTTTGTCCCTGTATCAATAAGGTAGCATACCAGACCTGATTTCATCGGCAGACTGTCAACTCTTTTGCCATTTGTTTTATACAGCTCCTTGTACTGGGAATCATACTTGTTTCCATTTGACGCAAAATTCCTATATTCCAGATAAAGCGTCTTTCCCTTCTCCGGAATATCAAGCTTATATCCTGCAATTCCATGTCCTGCAGTTCCAAGTGCCCTTAGACTATACTCACCTGAGGCTATAATTTTCTGAACGTCTCCGTCCTCAACCCAGCCGAGAACCTCCTTTTCCTTTACCGAAGGAAACTGCGGGATCGGCGACATATGCTTTGCCATCACAGACATGTAATACACCGGAGAACTCTGTGAGGAATTGTATAGATCCTTCAACCCCATTATATGCCCCATCTCATGGATAGCCGCTGCCTGTGACACTATGACATTCCCCTGTGAATCCTTATAAAGATAACCCAGCGTATCTCCATCCGGCTTTGTATACGAGTTGGTCAGCTGGACATACATTCTGCTCTTTACGCTTCCCTTATCCGTATTAATCACTAAATAATCAGCATAATCCTTATAATTCCACAAGGGTGATCCCCAGCCTACCGCTATGTTGCTCTGCGTTGCATTTTTATAAATTATCGTTATGGAATCTATGCAGCCATCCCCATCCTTGTCAAGCTCATCATAACCATAATTGACAGTCCCATCATAATTGGATATCCTGTTGCCCGCCTCAACTGCCTTTGTCACCGCAGCCGACCACTCAAGCTTCAGCTCATACATACGGACTCCCGCCTCACCGCTGTTCTTATAACCGATTGGATTTGTCTCACTGTACTCCGCATAATAGCCCCTCTCATGCGACAGCTTAATCGACCCACCGTTATCTAACAGATATACGCTCCTTATGCGGCATTTGTTATCCGAAACATTCCTATAATAGTCGCTGACGTTGTACATTGCCGTATTGTAGGAGTTGTCCGTTATTTTTCTTACCGGCGTATTCTCATATACATCATCAATAAACTCATCCTCATCCGCAAATCTCATAAAAATAATCAGGTTTGTAAAATTACTGTCATCCGTGTCTGCAGATGTTTTCTCATAAAAGCTTCCCGCCACGCCTAAAATCACACCAAGCGTGAGCGCAAAACTCATTACTATTTTTATTATTTTATTATGTATTTTATTCATACAACTCCTTATATATTTGTCCTTTATTTTTCTGTGTAATTATAATCCCGGCTGTGAAGCATGCCCAGTACATTCATAGATTAAACCGGCACATTTTGCATCCGGAGCTAAATAACAAAAAATTCCGCTTTTTACAGAATAATTTTGTACTAAAATATATAATATTCGTGTTCGTCATCTTCACACAACACTCAGAAATTGTATATTTTTAGAAGGTAATCGTATACGCATACTCCCTGCTGTCCCCGGCTGCAAGCCTCTGCATTCCTGCCTTATTTTCAATATTTCCGTCACAGCCTGCGACATCGGCAACGCTATACCATGGCTCAAGACAGATAAATTCATCAACCTCCTTCGACCATATTCCAAAATAAGGAAAGCCCTGACAATCCATGGTCACATAAGCCTTTCCCACCGCATCAAGAAGCTCAATGTGGTTCACCTGATTATCCAGAACAATAAGCGCATCCTTATCGAACATATTCTCCGTTATCCTAGCACAGCTCTCCGGCATATCAAGCACATACTCCTGTGACATATCAATACAGCCCGCCGTATCCAGAAGGCGATATCTCAATGCCCTGCAGATAGCCACGTTATCACTTATATTATTCCCATTAACAGCCGCCGTTCCACCGTATATTCTCAGCGAACAGTCAACCGGCTTCACCTCCCTCGGAAATGTAAACGCAGGATGCCCGCCAATTCCGTACAGCATATCCTCTCCGCCCTCAACAGCTTCATTGACAACCCTCCATTCCACCTTCACAGAACGCGAATCCGCATTTTCAAGGCTGTGCTTCACATACAGTGCAAATTCAAACGGATACACCGTAAGGCTCTCCTCATTCCACCTAAGCACATGTGTCACAGACCCTCCCTCCTCACTGACAAGCTCAAACTGCCTGTCGCGCGCAAAGCCATGCGATGTCATCTTATACTCTCTTCCCCTGTAGCTGTATTTTCCGCCGGCAACCTTTCCGACAAACGGAAAAAGAATCGGTGCATGTCTTCCCCATACCGCCGAATCACCTCTCCATATACGCTCGGCATTACGGCTCTTATCCCATACACTGATAAGCTCGGCACCTGCGTCGCTTATTGTTACCTTTAAGTTATTGTTTTCTAATACTCTGTTCATCTATATTCTCCATTTCTTCCATATATATTGATTATGCCATCCGATATGGATGGCATAATCAATATACAAAAACTTATCTTCTCTACTGTGCGCTTCTTCCTTCTGAGATTCCATACTTTATATAATGCTGATAGTACATTTTCAAATCACTTCCGTATGCAGCATTCAAATCACGATACCTGTTCATATATGTATATACATTAAAACCAGTGCTTGCCTGTCTTCCCTCATCCATACCATATTTTACAAAATGTTCAAACAGAGCTACGCTGTCGGAACCGAAGGCATTAGCCAAATCACCATAATGGTCATGATAATATCCTGAATCAAATACAGCCGAATAGTCTATACCATCATATATATATCCGCTACCTCTCACTGCACTTCTTCCTTCAGCCTTACCATATAGAATATAGTGAATATAATAAGTTCTGATATCAGAACCAAATGTTTCAGAAAGATCTCTATATCTTTCCTTGTATGCTTCAACATTGAACTCGATATTTGCCTGTCTTCCCTCATATATGCCATATGTCATAAAATGATTGAATAAAGCTTTATTGTCTTTCCCGAATGCATTGGCGACATCTCGATGTGTGCTATAATAGTAATCTGGGTCAAACACAACCGAATAATCAATTCCATCAATTACATAATCATAATTCGGTTTAACATCCGGCGTATAATCTGGAACGGTATCAGGTGTATTAATATTAACACCGCTTCTTCCCTCTGCTTTGCCGTATTTTATGTAATGAGCATAGTATGCAGACAAATCTTCTCCAAATGCGGCATCTAAATCCCGATAATTATTTCTATAATTCAAAGGATTAAAAGACTCGCATGCCTGTCTTCCCTCATAAATACCATAACTAATAAAATGATTAAACAATGCCTGTGCATCTTTTCCAAACGCATTCGCTAAGTCAGCATTATGTAGATAATAGTAATTTGCATTAAATACTGGCGAATAGTCAAGCTCTCCTATAGTATATGATGGTAAGTCCGGTATATCCGGGGTTGCAGGAACGTCCGGAGTATCCGGCACATCCGGCTCACTCGGAGTTTCCGGTGCATCCGGTATATCTGGCTCACTTGGAACATCCGGTACTTCCGGAACGTCCGGGTTATCCGGCTCACTCGGAGTTTCCGGCACATCCGGAACGTCCGGGTTATCCGGCTTGCTCGGGGTCTCCGGCTCATCCGGGACATCCGGCTCACTCGGAGTTTCCGGCACATCCGGTATGTTCGATGTATTCTCGTCATCCGTTGTAAATGCTTTTACACGTAAGTTAGAAGGGTACGCATAAAACTTATCTCCGTATTTATAAAATGTTTTTCCATCATTAAGGCTGACCCTGCGCTCCCAAATCATATTAGAAAAATTCTCACCATTCGCTATGCATGTAGCCTGCTCACAGTCAAGAGCCGGCTTATCAACGCTCACAACAATGGCAAATCTACTTCCCGGAACAATTTTTACCTCATTATTTAACTCAATAGTATACCTGCCAGCATAGGCAGTTGTCCCCTGTGTTGTGGCACTCTCCTGTTTGGTTCCACTTAACGGATTTTTTTCATCTGTCAAATCAGTATAAACTTCTATAGTGTAATTGACATTGGTTGACATTGATGTCGACAACGATACTGCCTTTAATGTCTCTGACTTAACTTCATTGTCATTTTTAGCGGTAAAAACATTAGCCATTGTTGTATAGCTCACGGAATATGTCTCAAGTCCGCCATCTAGCTGATAGTTGTTGTCATACTCATCACTTGCCTCAAAATCAAATACCCACGCTGTATCTTGCAATGACGCTGTCTCATATGACATCCAGAAGTAATCAATATAATTTCCCCAGCTATTACGAATAAGCCATGCCCCATCATTAGCCGGCTGAGCCCACGCAAAATTATTCCTCGAGTATGTATCATCCCATCCAACTATCATCACAGCATGTCCACCACCTGAAGCTGCTGTATCATAATAATTATACACTGTACCATCAGAAGCTGAAGAAAGATTAAAATCATCGTGATAGTACATAACACCAACAGCTCCATGTTCCATAATCTGCTGTTTTACATCATCAGCGTTGTGCCTCAGTGAAATCCTGTACACATTGCGCAAATGCGCAACATTATAATTGTATGCATATTTACTATCCAGTCCATTAGAAAGAACCATGGAAGCGTTCGAATATGGAACCTCCGCTTCCGGAATCCCACCTATCCATTGCGACAATCTCCTTGATGCCATTTCATAATTTCCACCATAGTCCAGATACGATGTTGAGGCATTAGCATTATAGTAGTATGCAAAATCTCCCTCCGTACCGCCTAATGGGTCGGTAACTGAATTAAACAAAAAATATATAAGCTGCAGTTCGCTCAAATCAATACTGCTATCAGCAGCTCCGTCATTAATCAAATCAAATTCAGCAAGTCCCAACGATGCAAACGCCCAACATGAACCATAAGGATTCTGGTTCCGCGTAACCGGATATGTATTTTTAAAAACAGACATGTCATCGGGAAATCTATATGGGATCTCGTTATATAGTGAAAAATCACTTTCATAAACCGGCGCATTATTATCCCATTCATTAGCCACATATCCATATGTATGTGTACTATTATTACTTGCATCATCATTTTCTGATGTTAGCTCATATTCATTTACATTGAAAGAAGCATATAAATCATTCTTAATATACGCTGCTGTAAATGGATTCAACATTATTCCTGTCATTACTGCAAAAGGCAAAAACTTTCTCATTAAGCGTCCTCCGAATTAAAGTTATATATATTATATCGGTCGCTGCAGTAACTTTATTAAGCTTTTTTATATTATTCCAATGATGGCTATGTATACGATATTGTAACATAATATACACTTTTATCTATGTTCATACACTATGTCACAAAAAGCATGCACTGATATACCGGAAAGCATACACTCAATGACCGTGCAGCGTAAATTGATTCATTGGTATTTACAAAGCCGGAAAAGAATTTTTTTTAACTTATACCCTAACACTTTATGCTTACATAGTTTTGATACTATCGCCTAATACATTGCTTCAAAAATTTAAAACTATAATCATATAACTGATGGATAATATGAACTTATTCGTATCTTAAACAAGTCAAAAAGATTAAAAAGTGGATAACATTACAACACTTATAACTGAATATTTAGATTTATACAGACCCCAAAAATGTCTGGATGAAAAGATCATTAACACCTTCCGCATACCTATTATTTTCCCTAAAACAATTTCTCCCCATTCCGTTGAAAGCCTTCTTTCTACCATCAATACTCAGTGTTCCAACGTCACTTATCGCCAATGAAGCCTCTCCATAATACTGCAATTGGACTTTCATTTTCCTCCAGAATAAAAATCAGCGAACACTGCAACCCAGAAAAAAATGTAAATCTTATTGAAGGAACAATACTGATATATGAATATGGTAACAAAGAACATCCCTATAAAATAAGCCACCCCTTCATCAGAAAGGATGGCACCGCCTAATAATTGTATTATAACAACCTCTACCTACTCCACAAACTCCCTGGCCTTCTCTTCAGTCATTGAGAACTTCTCCATAATTTTCTGTACAATGACCTCTTTAGGAGTCCCCATATCACGCAATATATCAACAAGACCTTTAATCCCTCTCTGCATTCCCTGTTGTATTCCTAATTCAATTCCGCGTTCTACAACCACGTCACTCAGATTACACATTCTGTTTATCCTCCCTTCCAGCTCCAGCGTCATCTTCATAGCATACTTCTCTTCAAGCTTCCGCTTCTTCACATCGGAGTCTTCGCGCGATAATACGTCCTCAAGCATCGCAATAAGCCTGTTTCTCGACTCGGTGACATTACGGCTGTTCCTTATGCGTATGACCATACCGCACATCTTATCAAGCTCCGTAAAGTCGTAAGGCATTCCAAATAATGTGTCCTGCTTAAGAGAAATCCGGCTGATTGAATCTCCATCATCATCCGCATCCATACATATCCATATACTATAGACCTTCTTAATCTTATCGTACTCACTATTTACAAAGTTTATACCCTTTTGTGAGGATATAAGCCTTGACAGATAGAATACCATGCGGTTCTCCAAATGATATCCAAGGGTGCTATATGCCATGCTCCGCTGTGCCTCAACATTGATAATTATTTCTAATTCAAGTTCCACAACTATAAGCATAAAGCGGATATCGTATGTCACATAACCCTCATTAGGTACTGCGTCCTCTGTCTGTACACTATCGACCCTACCCATATTGGTCAGACCCGGCTCCACGGGAACCATACCAATACAGATACTGTCATGGTCAATGCAGGCCATTATCTGCTCTATGCTCAGATTATCCACTTCAACAACTGTGTGTTTTACAATCCGTGCAAGCACCTGTATGTCTGCCAACAGCTCCTTCACGTTCTTGTCGTACCTTGCCTTGAGCGAATCAACCGCCTCAAGCGTATTTCTTAAATGCGTCCGTATCTCCATTCCTTCTCCCTTATTATATACCCGGAAATGAAGGCACACAACAGATTTTATTCCATGTACATGTAGCACTTTTACAACTTCGGCATACATACCCAAGCCCTCATCCCCATATCCTATAGCTGCTTTCTGCAGAAACATTAACTTTCTGCAAAAATAAGACATCCCCCAATATCTTATAAAGCAACTATATCATTAATGATAATGCAATTCAATACAGCACATGTTTATATTTACTTCAATCAACATTTAATCAATATAATATACTGGAAAGCACAAAAATTTGTAAACATGGATATTCCGATGCAATAGCGTATCCTTACTGATAAATCAGAGCAGATATTTCCGGTTCTATATGACCGATAGAAATAATAAGTATACTATTCAATATTTTGGATTTTGAATTCTGCAAGTATTACACCTATCACACATAGAATATCACACATGACTCCTCCTTTGACATATCAAGTTCCTTAAAACTCATTTAGGCTGAAAACCACTGTCCATTGATAACCTTTTTATCGTTTTCGAAGCTTTTACCCAACTCATAAAATCATCAAAAAGCTAATTCTGCAGATTATTAATTGTACTTATTTAAATAATAAAGAGGAATATCATTCATTATATTACAAGAATGTGCTGAATTGGCTTTGTAATATTGTTGAAGGGAATAATTTAATTCTTCAAATACTTCTTTTTTTAATTTATCATATATTACTACGTGGATGTCATGTTGTAATTTATTTGAATTATAAACAAGCATTTCAATCATAACAGAGAGAAGTTCTTGATTTGATTTATTCATAAATGCATATCCACCACCAATTATTGGTATGTATACTTTTTCTTGAAGGTCACATTCTTTACTTAGAAATTCAATCATATGCTGCAATCCATCAAAATACTGTAAATCTGAACATTCAGATTGTGTTTTATGTAAAGTACATGTAACAACCAAAAGATAGTTTACACCATATATATTCTTGATATAAAAACAATCACCTACTTTTGCTGTTTGTTTTAATTCCGGAGAACAATTCTTTAATACATCAGACGATAATCGTTGAGATACTTCACCAAAAACTTCTTTATTTTCTGCGTAATATCTCAATGCCGTTTTTAACCAAATTCCATGAGTACTTTTAGGTTTAGTCACTGAGACATCTGTTAAGTGTTCGAGACTATTATTTATTGGAATGACTACCGTGTATGGCTCTGAAACTTGTTGTAATGAAATAATATTATTAAAATCACCATACTCAACAGTAATTTTACATTTTTCTTTTTCATACAACACTTGTTTATTTTCTTGACAAAATAAGCATGTAATAAAAGCAGTAAAGAGGCTTACAAAAAGAAGCACTATTATCAATGACGCTTTTGCCATTAAGGATGGATGCTCTATGTTAAAACACATAAAAATGTCATCAGTAGAAATAAATGATAAAATTGTTGTTGTAATAAAAAAGACAATAGCGCATATATTTTTTACACTTTTTTTGTAATACGCTTTGAAATCTTGAGATTGCATTTTTTTTAGTTTATTGAAAGATTCTTTACTCATTATATACTCCTATATGCTGCTTTAAAACATTACCAGAATCAACATACTTTTTCACCAAACGAGCAAAATATTATCTCGAATTCGGCAAGTACAGAATTACGACAGTAAGCGCAAAATATCCCCACGCCGTGACATATCATTAATTTAGCCTCATAATACCAATACACCACTTTACAACTTTTTTCATAAAAAAATATCGTACAGAACTTTCTGAT
>ERZ780223.2582-NODE-2582-length-15063-cov-5.486607_pt1 | contig 15063 bp, 22 predicted proteins | sample MGYA00511016_ERZ780223 | MGnify/ENA primary metagenome ERZ780223 (study PRJEB29588, sample SAMEA2159032) | human gut metagenome | biome: human gut; feature: human-associated habitat; material: faeces | place: Denmark | collected 2008/2010 ... | reverse complement strand
CACCGATACCCCCGCGCCGACCGCCGTTCCGACCCGGACGCTGAAAAAGAATTCCACCGGCGAGGACGTTAAAAAGCTCCAGCAGGCGCTGATTGATCTGGGCTATCTCGCCGACGTGGCCGACGGCACCTTCGGCGCAAACACGCAGGAGGCCGTCACTCGGTTTCAGGCCGTCAACGGTCTGAGCGCCGACGGGCTGGCGGGCACAAAGACGCAGGAGCTGCTCTACAGCGGCAACGCGCTTTCCGCCGATCAAGCGCCGAAGCCCGATTTCCTGATTCTGGTCAATCGTCAGCACAAGCTCGGCAAGAACGACGCGCCGCCCGATCTGGTGACGATTGAAAACGTGCTCTCCGCCGACATCGTGAAGGTCAAGTATTCCGGCACAAAGGCCGACCGAACCGCCACCGAAGCGCTGGGGCAGATGCTCTCCGCCGCCATCGCCGACGGCGTTTCCAATTTCCAGATTTCCTCTGCCTATCGCACGTACAGCGAACAGCAGAAGCTGGTGGACAACTCCGTCGCCAAATATCGAAAGAATAACCCGGATTGGTCGCGCGACCGCTGCCTGTCCGCCACCTATAACACCGTCGCCCCCGCCGGAACGAGCGAACATCAGACCGGCCTCGCCTTTGACATCACCGTGCCCGGCGTGAGCTTCACCGGCACGCAGCAGCAGAAGTGGCTCCACGCGCACTGCGCGGAATACGGCTTCATCGTCCGCTTCACCGCCGAAAAGCAGAAGCTGACGGGCTTTGTCGCCGAGAGCTGGCATTTCCGCTATGTCGGCCAAGAGGCCGCCGCCGTCATCACGCAAAACGGCTGGTGTTTGGAGGAATACGTCGAAAAGATGGGGCTGTGACCCGTTTTCTGCCGCAGATTCACCCCGCCGCTCTGAATAAGGGAGGCGGGGGTTTTTGTCTGCAAAACATCAAGTTCCTGCTCGCGCAGGCGATTTTACGCCGTTCCCGATATACCCGAGCAAGAGTAAAAAGCGGAATGGCAAACGCCAAAGCAAAGGGGCGGCAGGTCGGGCGCAGACCCACAAATAAAGATGATATCCCCGCGATTTTCTATAAGCACTATCCCGCCTATGTAGCAGGTCAGATGAATGTGAGCGAACTTGCGCGGATTTGTGATTTGAGCAGACCGACGGTTTATAAATATTTGAAGATGGTCGGATAAAGAAAGCCCTCTTTCCGAAAACAGAAAGAAGGCTTTACTACTATGATTTAATAATTATTGCTTTCTGTGCTCTTTAGACCACTTCGTGAACTTTGCGCCACAATTCTGGCATGTATTGTTATTAGCATCTTGAATTTTTCCGCAAACAGGGCAAACTATCGTCTTTGGTAGAGATTCATCTTTATTTGTCTCATCTATATTGATTGAAGGGACAGTCTGCTCTGGTTCTTTTGCTTCGTCTAGCAATGTATTTTGAGGTGATTGAAACACTTCAACGTTTGCAATACCAAGTTTGGTTGCGCCGCCAAATGCGGAAAGTGCATCCTGCCTGACTTTAATCGTAACGTTTACCTTTTGTGCGCCATAGGGAATATTTAATGTGTCTGCATTGGAGCGTCCAGAGGCCAGCATCCCGGTGATTTTGCTTTCAAAAGTGATACTGTGGCTGCCGTAAGTGAGATAAACATCAAAGCTTGCACCGTTTGCTGCCGAACCGGCCTGCTGACCATCAATGTAAACCACGCCATTGACAGCCGAACCGGCGAATATCGCGTGGGGTCTTTCAAAATGCACAAAACAACCGGGTTTTCGGACGGGTGCGCCACAGCCAGGGCAAGCGCTTGCGGCATCAGAAATTTCGCGGCCGCATTCAGGGCATTTGATGAGTGCCATATGAATCCATCTCCTTTATTTTTACACATCTATAATGTGTAATTCATGGATAAAAATGAGCGACAGTGTAAAAGCTAAAAAGCAAATGAATTGAGCCGATTTGTTGCATTGATCTGATACCGATTGTCATTCAGAAGTTTATCTGGATTATAGCACATAAAACAGTCAAATTCAACAATAAAAAATCTTACCAATTATATAATATAAACAAAAAATCTTACCAATTATAATTCTATCATAGCAATGATAACATCTTAAGTTTTTGAGGAATTATCGTTTTCTTCCCGCTTTGCAGATATCTATTTTGTTTTCCCTCCCCCCGCGCAGTTTTTCGATGAAGGAACGCAAAATCCTGAATTGATTCAAAAGGCGGTCAGCGGCATGAAACAGCTAAGTGAAGCCGACTTGCTGATGCTCTTAGGTCTAATCAACCGCCTGCTCGAAACCAATAACAAAAGCGAAGGAACGTGAAGGATTCTTTCGCTTTATTTATTTGAGGTTCAATCCGAATATTCTGCTATTGTTTATAAGTTCTGCACCATCCTGTAGCCACGAAATATGTACCCCTTCTTCGATGTACCACTTTGGGCTGTTTTCACCCCTTTTTTCACGCAGTTTGAAACTCAGCGTACAACTTTTGTACCACTCTACGCGAAAAGAGGGCTGCACCTCTTTCAAGATGCAACCCTCATTTTTCAAACAATATCTGAATTTCTTACTTGCCGAAGTACCGCTTGAGCAGCCCCTCGAAGGCCTTGCCGTGGCGGGCTTCGTCGCGCGCCATCTCATGCACGGTGTCGTGAATCGCGTCGAGGTTATGTGTATATGTTCAGCCTGCGGCTGCCCATATACACTGACTTTCTGCTGCCAGCTTCGCGACATAATCCGCGACATAATTTTAATTTGCCACGCTCGCCATCCACCAAACGACATAATCGCGACATAATCGCGGCATAACAATGGGGTGGAAAAAGTGGGCAATCAACCTGAAAAAAGTGTCTATCAATTAAGCAATGGGATGTGGGGATTTCGTTACTGTGTTCGTATTAATGGAAAGAATGTTTGTAGGCGTTCCAGTAAAAACAAAGACGGAAATCCGTTAAAGACCAAACGCGATGCTCTAAGAGCCAGAAAACAGGCTATCAGTTGTGTGCAAAACCCGCCTGAACCAGTCAAAACAGATGAAATCATCAAAAGAACAACTGTATCTGCCGTCTTTGAGGAATATCGCGAAAAAGGACGTGCCGACCGCGCCTATAATACAAAGCTCAAACAAGACAGCCTTTGGAAAAATCATTTAAAAGCCGAATTTGGCAACAGGTTCGTTGATGAAATCAAAACAACAGATATTCAAGATTATCTGACCCGCTTATATTATGGAGATGGTTTCGCCTATCGCTATGTCGAATCGTTTCTAAAGATGTTTTACCTTATTTTCGGTCAGGCATATTCACGCGGTTATCTTCCTCTTGACCTTTACAATCGCCTTTGTAAAAACAAAGATACAAAGATTCATATGCCGAAGATGAAAACCAACGAGGATTTGGATATCGTCGCCTTTTCAAATGAAGAATGTACCAAATTGGATGCTTATTTTCACGGAACAAACGCAGAAACCGCCTATATGTTGGGACGCTATTGCGGATTACGTATCAATGAGTGCTACGGTCTGAAATGGAATCAGATTGACTTGGAGAATGGCGTTATCCATATTGAACAACAGCAACAATATCAAAAAGGAATTATCAAACTTGTTCCGCTCAAAACTCGAAATGCCCGACGAACCATTTACCTTAATCAAAGGATGAAGGATTATCTTTCTGCTCTTATTTCACGGTGGAATGATGTTTCTCCCCTTATTCTCACTCAACGGGAACAAAATCAAAAGTTCATTGAAGATACCAACGGAAAAAAGGTTTCCTGCCTTGAACTCGTAAATTGCCTTTATAATGGCAAAATTCAAACCGTCAATTCAATGAAATATCATTCTAGGACGCTTAAAGACAAATATGATATATTTTTCAAATATCATTACCTTCGCCACACATACGGCACTCAATTAGCCGTGTTAAATACGCCTGCTCATCTCCTTTGTAGGCAAATGGGACACGCAAATATTCACGTCACCGAGCGTTACTATATCGCCATTTCAAAAGATGGCATTGAAGCATTAAAGAAGAATTTGGAGCAACTTTAATCAACTTTCCTTTTGTCTCCATCAACAGTATACAACTCAACATCATCTTCAAACGACTTGCCTTTTCAGCAGGTCGTTTTTCCTATTTTCCCATCTTACCCAAACAAAAGTATGCTATTTCGCTTCAAATATTATTTATATATATTCAAATTGAAAAAACACACATTTTTCTATCTGTCCAATTTTACGGACAGTTGATTTGATACAATACAGCCACAAGGTTGAGAGAAACAAAAGAACAACAATCAACAACATCAAACAACTGAAAGGAAGAATCTCACAATGATGAACAACAATCAATACAAAATCGACTACATCAAAAACACCATCACCGCTTCCAAGAAATTTCTGAAAGCCGCAAGCGTCTACGGTTCTACTGAATACAAAACAATGATTCAACTTCGCACTGACTTTCCCACTTTTACCTTTGAGGAAAAGCAAATTACGCAAAAGAAGGGCAAGCAATCCTATAAAAATCTAACTTTTGAGAAAATGCGCGAACACATCATTCTTTGCCAAGACTGCAACAGGCTCAAGCAGTTTGATTATCTGATGACGTTCTACGAGACCCATCGCAACCGCTACGCAAAAATCAAATCTTGGTATTTGGAACAATATAAAGATGAATACGCCGACGCTGATACCAATATCGACGACAATCCCCCTGCTCCTGCTGTTGAACAGCCTGCTTCTGCCGCACTCCCTATGTCCTGCTGATTGATAAGGATTTATTGATTATGAACGCTTATAAGATTGATTTCATCCACCGCACTGTTACCATCACCAAGGCTTTTGCTATCGCCGCCAACACCTATAATTCTAAAGAATACACGATGCTGAACGACCTTCAAAAGCAGGGCTTCATTATCGTAAATCAAAAACATACAGCTCCCAAGAACCGCAAGCCTACGCCGTCTTATGCCCAAATGAAGCAGTATATTTCCTGCCTTGCTGAATCTGAAACCTATCAGAAACAGTATGAAACTGTTTGTAAAGCAGCCAAAAGCTATAACAATCCGATTATCAAAGTTCGGAAGTGGTTTAACACCACTTTCCCCAACTACAACAAACTGCCAGAGTTCGACGAAAACGGGCGCATTATTGTCACGCCCAAGGGACACGATGCTGACACTTTGAAAGTCGCTTCATAATTGTCCCAATTATCGGACAATCAGTTTTGTATAATATAGTCACAAAGTTGAAGGAAACAAACAACCAACAGAAAAGAAAGACGAGGCAATGATTTATGGGTTACAATTATGACGTTCTTACCAACACACTGTCCGCTACCAAGGGTTTTTTTGATAGGGCTTCTCGCGTAAACACCACCGAATACAATATCATCAAAAAGCTGCGTGCTGATAACCCAAGTATGACCATCAAACAGCGCCCTTCCTCTACCCGCCCTCATCATAACATCACCTTTGCGCAGATGGAGCATTATATCGCACAGTTCCCCCAAAATCGTCAGAAGAATTTGATGAATCGTTACACTCACGTCCGCGCACTAAGCAAAACCCACGCCAGCCCGTATAAATATGTATTGGATTGGTTCAATGACTATTTTCCGCACTATAACGATGATATGATTGCTTTCGACAAGGACAATCAGCCTATTTTGAAAACAAAAGATGATAGCAACAACAGCAATAATAATGACGAAATAGAAAAATTGGATAAGGAAATGGAAAAAAGCGTCCAACAGTTCAAAGATACTATTTCGTCTGAAAATGTCAGTAACAATGAGTAAGCACCCTACTTTTGAAGGAGACTATACTTTTTATGCTTGGAACAAAATATTTATCTGAATTGGTAAAGCCCGAAATGCTTCAAGCAGGCAAACTGAACATTATCAAATCTCCCACAGGAAGCGGCAAGTCTTACTTTGCCCTGACTGCAATCCCCCAAACGCTTACAGACGCTACACATAGACTGGTCTATTTGATTGATACTATCAACGGCAAAGCGCAAATTCTCAATAACTATCACGCCCAGCGCGATTATATGGATTGGGTAAACGAAACCTCTCATCACTTTCTTTATTTTGATAAAGAGTGTGAGCCAGTCGGTGAATCTGTCGTCGTTATCACCTATGCCAAATTTGGAAAAATCTTAGAAGAACATCCGAATTTTTACGAGTACTTTGATTATATCATTTGCGATGAACTTCCCAGCCTTTTCAAATTTGAACATTATTCAGAGCAGCCAAACTCACATACCATTGCGCATAAAGGGATAGAAAGAGCTGTTCAGAATGGGCATACCATAGTTGTTGCGCTATCCGCTACACCTGATAGCATCGCAAAGATGTTCAATGCACCTTGTTATACAGTACCTTTTGACGATACTGATTTGAAGCATTATGAGACAAAAGAAATCATTCCCTATACAAATCTTTCCTATTTATTAACAACACTCGACGGTTCTGAAACAGGCATTTGCTATGTATCACGAATCAGCGATATGATACGCCTTGAAGAAGAATCCCGCCAAGAAGGACTTCATCCCGTTTCTATTTGGAGTATCCGCAATGAAGCTCATCCAATGACACAGGAACAAATGGATGTTCGCAATGAAATTCTCGAAAACTTTACTTTACCATCCAAATACAATTTTCTCATTATTAACGCAAGCAGCGAAACCAGCATAAAAATCAAATCTCCCATTGATTATGTTATTGTTCACAGTAAAAACGAAGATACTCAAATTCAGGTTCGAGGTCGTGTCAATAGCGATTTGTCGAGGCTCTATCTCCCCTCAAATTGCCCAAATGCTTTAACTGTACCCGATGAATTCTTAAGTCGTCCGCTCTTTAGAGAAGATAAGGAAAAGTTATATACCATTATCAACCTGCGCAATGACTTTGGGCGCATTTACAGATGGCGCACAATCAGCGATATGCTCATCGACTGTGACTATTGTATCAGCAACGGACGAAAGAACAATCGGCGCTATTCGATTATCACCTTACCCGCGAATATGAGCGCATAACACAAAAATGCCATTTCTGTCTGAAACATCAGTCATATAGACAAAATTGGCACAAAAGGGAAACAATGCCGTTTTTGTCTAAAAGAATAGTGATATAGACAAAAATGGCAGGAAATCAATATAACACAAACAACAATTTGAAAAGGAGCAAGTAGCTTATGAAAATGATTATGATTCCTCATCCTTTTGACAACGATTATGATACCATTATTCAAAACGCCAGAAACGTAATGTCCGACGAAGCCTTTGAAGCGTTCAAACTTGGTCTGGCGTGTCGATATTATGAAACACTCTTTTTCCCCGATGAAGTTTCCGACTAACTAAAAGATGAGCGAAGGAGCATTTACGTTCCTTCGCTTTTGTTATTTGTATCGAGCAGGCGGTTAATCAGCCCCAGCAGCATAAGTAAATCGGCTTCATTCAGCCGCTTCATGCCGCTGACCGCTTTTTGAATCAATTCAGGATTTTGCGTCCCCTCATCAAAGAACTGCGCGGGGGTTAAGCCGAAATAATCGCAGATAGCGAAGAACTCTTTGAGCGGCGGGAGCGCTTTGCCAGACGAAATATTGTAGACATAGCCCCGGCTGTGACCCAAATCATAACTCATCTGATATTCTGAAACGCCCTTTTTCAGTCGAAGCGCGGTTATTCGTTCACGGACAAAATCTTCATTCATCGCTATCACCTCTTGAATCAATGATAGCGGACTTTTGAACGGCATTAGTCAAATAATTTTTGTCTATTCTCGTTGAATAGACATTTATTTTATGTTATAATTCATACAACGTCAACGGATTGTGGTTAAAAAGCGAGAGAATCGACAAAAAGGAGGGAAGAAAGTCGATTGCCGCAAAAGTTTGAGAGAGGAGGAACTTATGGAAGGAAAACTCTATCGTTTCCATCGAGCAACAGGAACGGTTCACTACATCCCAGGTTGTTGTCGATTTGGAGATGTCAGTAATCCAAATGTTCACGCGGATAATTTTGATGAATGTTATACTTACGAAGAAGCAGAAAACATATTAAAACATCGCCATAGAGAAGCTCATCAGTGCAAGCGATGTGTGTTTCCAAGCGAAAAAGGGGGAAAATAGAATAAGAAAGCAAGTATTGGCATTTCTTCTTTCGGTGGCTTTTTTGCTGACATCCAGTGTTGGTATTGCGGAATATAACACCGATATAGCGTATCAAATTCGACAGGCTATGGCAGATGTTGGCGGTATGAGCCTTGAAAATTGTTGGGATGTTATGGGAATGTATACCTTCGGTCAAACAACCGAGGATGGCTATTTCACGATTTCATCCAGTGATGAAACAGGAAAAATCGGAAAGGATATCAGTTGGAGAAATTATCCTAAGAACTACGAAGATATTATCGACCGCTACTTTCCGATGCTAAACGTTTTGCTCATCTTGTTTGATAATTCCGACGAAGAAATTTCAAATTGGGTTTTCACACAAGAAATTGCCGCCATATTTTCAAAGAAAGCCAATCAATCCTATCAATCAGGTATAAAGCATTTCTCTAATTTTGATATTCGCATCGAATATGATGCGGAATACAATGAGCTTTATTGCTCACTTACGGCAACAAATATTACACCAGATTCAATTTTTTCAGACAAATAAGGAGAATATGAATTATGAAGAAAGCATTGCTTGTATTGGTTTCGCTGGTTCTTATGTTGGCAACACAGTTTGCCTTTGCTGATGAAGAATTTACGCTCCATAACGGAACAAAGTTCGGAATGAACAAAGATGAAGTTTTGAAAATCGAATCCTCAAAAGGTTTTTCAGTAACTTATGATTCGGATTTCAACTGTGTTTTAGGAACTGGAACTATTGCCAACCAAGCAGATACGAAAATATATTATTATTTCAAAGATGGTAGCGGATTGTCTTCAATGGATTATAGCTTTTCTAATGCCGATAGTTTTGATGTCATAGAAAAGAATATTACCGCTAAATATGGAGAAACGGAATATTCCTCTGATACATTAAGAGAACTCCCGGTAATCGCTTCTTCTAAATCTGGACTTACTGTCCCATTTTCAAGTTATACTTATAGTGTTTCTGATATTGTCAGAGATAAATATAGCCAGCGTTTCTTTGAAATCGGTAATGGTCAGTACATCTTGATCGATCATTATGTTGCAATTTATAAAGATATATTTACAGGTGAAGTTGATTCCAGAATGCATCGCTTAAATTATGAATTGCTTTCTGATGAAGAAGTTGAAATTCTGCGCAACGGCACTAATCCTTCCAACGACGACCTCTAATCTGTATTATCCCTCTTTCCACTTCGGAAAGAGGGCTTTCTTTATCCAACCATCTTCAAATATTTATAAACTGTCGGTCTGCTCAAATCACAAATCCGCGCAAGTTCGCTCACATTCATTTGCCCCGCTACATATGCAGGATAGTGCTTGTAGAAAATCGCGGGGATATCATCTTTATTTGTGGGTCTGCGCCCAACCTGCCGCCCCTTTGCTTTGGCGTTTGCCATTCCGCTTTTTACTCTTGCTCGGATAATCGACAATTCCAATTCAGCGAAAACCGCGCTCATTTGAATAAACGCTTGGCTCATTGGGTCGATTTGACCATTGCGGCAATCAACAGTAATCGAACCGACAATGACCAGCCGCAACCGCTTTTGTTTGATAATATCCACGATTTCACAAAGCTGTTTGGTCGAGCGTGTTAGACGGCTAACTTCTAATGTGATGATGGTATCGCCCACATTCGCTGTATTAAGGAGCATATGAAGGTTTTCTTTTACTTTTGCGTCGCCGTGTTCAAACTCAAAGATAACTTTTTCTGCCCCCGCGCTTTTCAGCTCCCTGATTTGTCTGTTGATATCCTGCTTATCTTCGTTGGTAGAGCATCGCGCATAACCATAGACCATTTTTCATTGTTCCCCCTGTCAAATCAAACAAGTGATTTCCTTTACAGAATTTCGTGTTGGATTTTTCCCGCTTTTCAGGCACAAAAGACGCAAAATCTGTAAAGGAAATTCAAACTGGGCTTTACTTTACAATAAGCGCTTGATACGCCTGAACACCATCGCGGAAACCCTGTTTATAGGCTTCAACCGCTAATTCCTGCGCGTATGCTGTGCTGTTGTCCGTTCCATCCAATTCGCGCAATGCCGAAGCAAATTCAGGGTATTGGGCTGGATTCTGCGTCATTTCCATTTCGATTTGGTCAATGCGTCTGCGTGCGATTTCATCAGCCGCATTTTTGAAGAATGATTTCATATGCTTTCCTCTTTCTTAAAGAAATGAGCGGGAGTTATGCTCCCGCAAGAATGAGTTCAACGGCTTTTTCTGCCTTGCCAGACGCACTGACGATAAATCGCTTATCATTCTTCAAAACATTCAGCCAACTTTGAACATATGCTGTGCTGTTGCGGAAACTCTTTTCGGTTTCCAGCCCTGCGTGATTGACCAATGCCGACGCGCCAATTTCGGCGACCAATTCTTCCTTGCTGTATTCCTCATTGCCGAAATGCGCGGTTTGAGTTAGGCGGTTCAGGCGGTTACTGTGTCCTGTGCTGTGAACCATCTCGTGAAACGCTGTGCTGTAATATTCAGCGGTTTCGGCAAATTGGCTCATCATCGGAAGAACAATCGTGTCATTGGAAGGACGATAGAACGCTTTATCTCCCTCTTGATGAATAAGTGCCACGCCAGCCCGTGCGCAATAGTTGGAAATAAGGCGTTCGGCTTCTTTATCGGGTTCAGCGCTGTGTGCCAAGGGCTGAATATGTTTCGCGGTAATTTCTTCGCATTGGTCGATATGGAACACGTTGTAGTAGCGAAGCAGGGGAACTTGCTTTTCTTCTTTTGTGTCCTCATCTTCAACCGTCAGGAACTTCCAGAACACAACCATATGCGATTTTTCACCTTTGCGAACGCGCCCGCCTGCGCTTTGAACCTGTTTGAAGGTCAGGTATTCGCCCGCCTTGCCCAACAGCATTTGATTCAGCAGGGAATAGGGCTTTCCTGTTGCGTAAGAAATCGCCGCGCCACAGGCAACCCACGGCTTACGCCAAGGAATAACGCCCTGTTCCAACTGATTGATGATACGATTTGTGATTTCTGCGTAAATATCCATAATTCTTTGCTCCTTTTGATTGAAGGGAGCAAGGAAAGTGTGGTAGAATATCCTTGCTCCCGTTGGTTCTTGGTAGGTGCTGATGTGGGCGATGAGCCGAACGTTGTGGTAGATGTTCGGCTTTTTTAGTTGATGGTGAATCGGCACGTTCTGGTTTCTTTGGTATATGCCTTTGCCAATTCAGGATTTGCCTTTTTGAACGCTGTGCTATCGAAGCGCGTTCCTGTGACGACCTTCCAAGTCATTTTGTAATCGCCTGCTGTCAGCGTTTCCGCGCCCTGTTGCGCCATTTCATATTTGATTGCGTCCTCAATAGCGGTTTTCATCGCTTCCAGTTCCTCAATCTCTTTGCGAACTTCCATCAGTTCGCGCGCCTTGGCTTCCAATTCGTTGATGCTCATTGTTTTGTCCTCCTTTTGTTGTTGAGGTTTTCTTTATCAACCTTACGAGTATATTATAAAGGATTTCGTTTATTTTGTCAAGTGATTTATAAAGATTTCTCTTTATTTTTTCCATTTATCATTGACGAACAAAAGAAGAATCTGTATAATAACATCAAAAGGGGATGAAAAAATGACGATTTCGCAAAAAATCAAAATGGCTTTAGCGTATAAAGGAATGAGTGAAGCCGACCTTGCCCGCGCCGTTGGTTCCAGTCCACAGGCTTTCAATCAAAGAATGAAAACAGGGAAGTTTTCAAGCGATGAAATGGACAAAATAGCCGACGCCCTTGAAGCGTCTTATTTCTTCGGTTTTGAGTTCAAAGACGGTACAAAAATCTGAATATGAAAAAATCAGGGTTGCCTTGCTACTACTGCGCGGCAACCCTCATTGTGTCTAGGGGGCGTATGTTCTGGGCGAAAAAAATTCACTTTTCAAAATATGCCCCCTGTCTGGTCTACATTCCCGCTAAATTTAATTTGAAATCGACTTAACGGAATACTTTTTGAAGATGTTTGAAAAGGTCGTCTATGGTTTTCTTTGCCTGTTGAACAGATTTTTTATCCACTTCAACTTTAACTTTGTTGCTGTCCAGCACTTGCTGAACCATAGAAGGAAGCTGTTCTTTCACTTCTTCTGCGCGTCCTAAAGAAACCGCGTCCGCATAATCACAAAATTCCTGAATGTGCGGCGTATGGTTGGGGTTCTCCCCGTTCAAAGCGTTTTTCATCTACATAGTGTGCCGTTGCATATTGGCACGCATTAAATTGCTATTCATATTAGCATTTCTCCTTTTCTATTCTCGGTTGACATTCAACAAGTTTACTCATTAAACAAATATATTTCATTGATGATATGTGTGTATTTTGGCTTCGCGCTAATTTTATTGCTTTAACAGCCAAAAATCACACTTTTTCTTTTCGCGGTGTAATCCACGCCGTTGCCGAAATCCACGTTCCCATACACTTATACTGTCCGTCTCCCTGTTTCTCTACGATTTTATCTGTCATAATCGCCCACAGTTCGCCACTCAATACTTTCTTCGCTTTTACAATCGTGCTTTCGGACAGCGCAAGTTCTTCCCTCATTTTTTCATTGGTCGTAATTTCATTACCGTGTTCTATAAAATACAGCCATACTTTCAGAGAAGCCGACCAGTCCACGCCGCATTTATCGCACTCGCGCAACGCTGTAATCCAATCTTTTCTTATTCGTATAATTTGTTTATCGCGCTCCGCTTTCTTCGCAAGAGTAAGCGTCCAAGTATTACCATCTTTAATGGTTTTGATTTTTCCACTTTTTTCGAGGTTCTCAATCGCTGTTTTTATCTTTGCGTTTGTTCTGCTGTCTCTTGATGCTACGTCGAGAAATTTACACATATCCGTCAGTGTACCACGATAGGCTAAATGATTATCCGCAAGCAAAACAATCATTGTCAGAATTTTGAACTACATCTTTTCAATCGGCAACCATTCTTTTTCAAATTCCGCTTCTTTCTCTTGAGTTTGTTTTTTCAACCCTTTTCATCCTCCTTATTCAAATAGTCTCGAAGGAGCTTCCGCACAATTTGAGAAAGGGTCAAATCCTTCTTTTGTGCTAACTCCGTAATTTGGTCTTTTTCTCTTTCATCGAGTCGAATACCGATGTGTGCCACATCCTCATCCCCCTTCATTCTCTTTTGAAAAACCCATTGGCTTCGTTTTCGTCTTTTGTCCAACGGGGTTTTACAAATTTATAATAACAAAAATTTTCTATCAAATCAAAAAAGAGCGCCCAGCGCCCAAAGTTGATGGGAGTTGTGCTATAATGAAGGAAAGTTGTGAAAGGTTGCTGATTGTTGTGCGGACAGATGATAAGAAGTTAAAACTTGTTTATTTAATGGATATTTTTCGGCAATATACTGATGAAACCCACGGATTGACCATCAACGAAATTGCTGAAAAGATGAGTGCTTTCGGCTATACACCCGAACGAAAAAGCCTTTATTCTGACTTCGATTCTTTAGGTTCTTATGGCTTTTGTATTGAAAAAGACAGCAAGCGCCCACCTCACTATTATCATGTTAAGAACCCTGAAAAAGATATATCTCTCACCGAATTAAAGCTCATCTGTGATTGCGTCCGCTCATCGAAATTTATGGACGAACAGGTTTCTTCTCTCTTGATTGAAAAACTCAAAAACAACGTCAGCGGGATTGAAGCCCTCGCTCTATCACGCCAAATCACTGTGTTGAACCGTGCTAAAAAGACCAATAGCGACCTTCAAAATAACCTTGACTGCATCTTCAAAGCCATTGACAGCAACCTTCAAATCAAATTCAAATACGCCTATTATGATGAGCATAAAAAACGCCGCTATCGCAAAAAAGCTGATACCAACGGCTTCTACTTTGCCAGTCCGTATAAACTCATCTACACCGATGATAACTACTTTCTCTTAGCTTATGAAAGTTCCAATCACCCGCCGAAGATTAAGCACTTCCGCGTGGATAAAATGGCAGAAGTGGGCATTGTGGTTGCTGAACGCGAAGGTCTGGAAGCATATCAATCCATCCTCGATATAGACCATTACACAAATTACACCTTTTCGATGTATGGCGGCGAAGTACGAAATGTCACTCTTGTTTTCATCAATCACATCACCGATACCATCATTGACCGATTTGGTTCTGATATCACCATCACACGCTTTAATGATACTCATTCCAAAGTCATCGTGCCGATTGCTTTAAGCAACGCTTTCTATGCTTGGGTCTTTGGTTTAGGTAAGAGAATCCAAATCGCCGCTCCACAGGAAGCCATCGAGGGGATGAAAAAGCTGCTCGTTGATGTTTCAGAAAAATATAACACATAAACAAATAGCGTCAGTCAAATCAGGACTGGCGCTCTGTTTTTTTGTAAACAAAAGGTTATTGACAAACAATTTTGCTACATCTAAAATACAAGCATCGTTTGGTGTGACATAATTCGTGACATAATCAAAAAAACAATGTGCCGTGGAAACTCTCTCGCGACATAAAAATGACATAATTGGGCGTTCAGAACGCGAAAAGAGGGCTGCACCTCTTTCAAGCTGCAACCCTCATTTTTCTATCGATTTATATCGTCCGCGTGTGCCAAAGCCCGATTTTTCATCAAATTCCGGCGGAAGTCACCGCAGGCTGTGCCGGCTTACTTGCCGAAATACCGCTTGAGCAGTCCCGCGAACGCCTTGCCGTGGCGGGCTTCGTCGCGCGCCATCTCATGCACGGTGTCGTGGATCGCGTCGAGGTTATGCTGCTTGGCCAGCTTCGCCAGCTCAAACTTGCCCTCGGTCGCGCCGTTCTCGGCCTCAACGCGCATTTCAAGGTTCTTCTTGGTGGAGTCGGTCACGACCTCGCCCAGCAGCTCGGCGAACTTCGCCGCGTGCTCGGCCTCCTCATACGCGGCCTTCTCCCAGTAGAGGCCGATTTCCGGGTA
>ERZ780223.2570-NODE-2570-length-15089-cov-3.545563_pt1 | contig 15089 bp, 9 predicted proteins | sample MGYA00511016_ERZ780223 | MGnify/ENA primary metagenome ERZ780223 (study PRJEB29588, sample SAMEA2159032) | human gut metagenome | biome: human gut; feature: human-associated habitat; material: faeces | place: Denmark | collected 2008/2010 ... | reverse complement strand
ATGATGATACATTGAAAAAGTATATTGACGATCTCGTTGGATTTAAACAGGAGGATGCACCACAGCATGAAATAGTTATAAAAAACAAATGATAACATAAACATGATACAAAAAGCTTTTTAAAGATATGTTTAGCATAAAGTCTAAGGCTTTGCAGACAATAGTATGTAGTGCACAGACTTATAGACTGAAAGTGTAATAGTGTGGTATTGGTACAAATGTATGGATTTATAGTGCAGACATATCATTTTAAAGAGGTGTATTATGAAAAGAAAATTATTTATAGTGATGACTGTCGGTATGATAATCTTATTTACGATAATGCCGTCAGTTGTGAGTGAGGGAGCAAAAGACGGGTTGCTGTTATGGTTTATGGCAATAGTCCCGTCATTGCTTCCTTTTATGATTTTGTCCGGAATATTGGTGAAATTAAAAACCACAAAATACATAAACCGTTTTTTAAGACCACTTTTTGGGTTAGTGTTTGGGGTAAGTGACGGCGGAAGTTATCCCATACTTATAGGGTTTCTTGCCGGATGTCCTATCGGGGCAAAAACGGCTGCACAGTTGTATAAGGGCGGAGAGATAAAGAGGGAAGAGGCCCAGTATCTTATGATGTTTTGCAATAATTTAAGCCCTATGTTTCTTATTGAATTTATTGGGGTGAAGTGTCTTGATGTAAAAAATCCGTTTTTGATATTTGTCGTTGTCGCAGGTTCAGCGGTGATAAATGCATGGATAGTGAGAAAAAAATTGACGGTGAGAGAAAAATCTTCTCAGGGTAGTGCGGATAAAAAAATGATTGTGAATGTATATAAAAATGGAAGTGATGGAAAAAGTTTTAATGTCTGGAAGAAATTAAGTTATAAGAAAGCGGAGAGAATAGGAGAAAGTGTTAAGTTTGAAAAAAATATTAATGACGGTAAAAAATTGAGCAATAGGAAAGATGAGAGAAGCAGAGAAAATGTTAAGACTGAAAAAAATTATCCGGTGATGGATGCCGTTGATGAGAGTATTGCGGATTCGTGTGAAACAATATTAAAAATAGGCGGGTACATAATATTATTTTCAATAATAACGAGTATAATAGAATATATAATTCCTGAAAAATACGATGTGGCAGGGTGCATTGCCGCAGGGATAACAGAGGTCAGCACAGGTGCGATGCAGCTCGCAGGGAATGAATGGCTGTCCGGTATAAGAGTGATTATGACAGATGCGAAAACTATTGTTACGGTCTGGCTGTGTGCCTTTGGCGGAATTTCAAGTGTTGCACAGACATACAGTGTACTGTCAGGAACAGACTTATCAATAAAAAAGTATGTGATTGCAAAGATAAGGCAGGGATTTATTGCAGTAATACTTGCATTATTGGTGTTCAGGATATAAAATATAGGGAGTGTGAAATGGAGGTTATTTTATTATGGAAAGAAAAAATGCTTGGAAATCATATGATGAAAACAACAAAAAAGAGTTAGAAATACTTTGTAAAGAATATAGAGAATTTCTGTCGGCAGGAAAGACAGAGAGAGAATGTGTAAAACAGATAATCGCACAGGCTGAGAGTGCAGGCTACAGAAATCTTGATGTTTACCTTAAATCGGGTGAAAAACTTAAATGTGGCGATAAAATATACTCAGTGTGCATGAATAAGACGGTTGCAATGTTCCAGATAGGAAAAGAGCCGCTTGATAATGGAATGAATATATTAGGGGCACATATCGACTCACCTAGAATGGATATAAAGCAGAATCCTTTGTATGAGGACAGTGACCTTGCATATCTCGATACACATTATTACGGCGGTATCAAGAAATACCAGTGGGTAACAATTCCTCTTGCAATCCACGGTGTTATCGCAAAGAAAGATGGAAGTGTTGTCGAGGTAAATATAGGAGAGAACGATGACGATCCTGTATTTTGCGTGAGCGACCTTCTTATACATCTTGCAGCAAATCAGATGGAAAAGAAAGCTTCAAAAGTTATCGAGGGCGAAAAACTTGATGTTTTAGTCGGAAGCATACCACTTAATGATGAGGAAAAAGAAGCTGTATCAAAGGGTGTGCTTGCAATATTAAAAGAAAAATACGGAATGGAAGAAGAGGACTTTATGTCATCAGAGCTTGAGGTCGTACCGGCAGGAAAGGCAAGAGAACTCGGCTTTGACAGAAGTATGATAATGTCTTACGGACAGGATGACAGAGTATGTGCTTACACCTCGCTTGCTGCAATGCTTGGAACTGATGCCGAGCTTGAAAAAACAGCCTGCTGTCTTTTAGTAGACAAGGAAGAAATCGGAAGTGTCGGTGCAACAGGAATGCAGTCGAAATTCTTTGAAAATGTCGTGGCAGAACTTATAAGTCTTGAGGGTGATTATAATGACCTTAAACTTAGAAGATGCCTTGCAAACAGCAAGATGCTTTCATCAGATGTAAATGCAGGCTATGACCCGCTTTTTGCAGATGCCTTTGAAAAGAAAAACGCATCATTCTGCGGACGCGGAGTTGTATTCAGCAAATTTACGGGAAGCCGCGGAAAATCAGGTTCAAATGATGCAAACGCAGAATATATAGCAAAACTCAGAAAGATAATGGATGACAACAATGTGCATTATCAGATGGCAGAACTTGGAAAAGTAGATGTAGGTGGCGGCGGAACAATCGCTTATATCATGTCACTTTACGGAATGGAAGTAATCGACTGTGGTGTAGCTATATTAAATATGCATGCACCGTGGGAGGTAGCAAGCAAAGCAGATGTTTACGAAGCAAAGAAATGCTATGAGGCATTCCTTAAAAATTAGAGATAAAGAACTGAAGGGAAAATAGATTTATGGTTGTTGACTTAAAAGAAAGCAGAAAAAAGATTGATAATATTGATAAGGAGATAGCAAAGCTCTTTGAAGAAAGAATGAAAGTTGCAACGGATGTTGCAGCGTATAAAAGAAGTACGGGAAAAAAAGTCTTTGACCCCGTAAGAGAAGAAGAAAAGATAAAGACTCTCAGAGAACTTACAACTGATGAATTTAATAAGACAGGAATAGAAGATCTCTTTAGACAGATAATGTCAATAAGCAGAAAGTATCAGTATAAAGTTCTTGGAAGTGAGACAAATGAGCTGCTGCCATTTAAGCAGGTGGACAAGCTCGATGTTGACAAAGATACAAGAATCGTATGCTTCGGAGAACATGGGGCATATACTGAGCAGGCAATGGAGGAAGTATTTGGAACAGATATAACCTCCATGAACAGGCTTTCTTTTAAGGAGGTACTTGAGACAGTAGCAAACGGCGAGGCGAAATACGGAGTGATACCTATTGAAAACACTTCAACAGGCGGAATAAATGACACATATGACCTTCTTCTCGATTATGATATAACAATAGTTGCAGAGCATGTAGTAAAAGTAGAACAGGCACTTCTTGGAAAACCGGGAGCAAAAATATCAGATATAAAAAAGGTGTATTCACATCCGCAGGGAATAATGCAATGTTCAAAATTTATAACAGAACAGGGAATGGAAAGTGAATCATACATGAGCACATCAAGTGCGGCGAAAAAAGTAGCCGAGGAAGACGATATATCTCAGGGTGCGATAGCGAGCACAAGAGCGGCAAAAATTTTTGGACTTGATGTATTAAAAGAGAGTATCAACTTTGAAAACAGCAATTATACGAGATTTATCATAGTCACAAATCAGAAAGTATTCCTTTCAAATGCAAATAAAATAAGTCTTTCATTTGAGATAAAGCACCAGGCAGGAGCACTTTACAATATGCTCTCAAACTTCTATTACAATGACTTAAATCTTACAAAGATAGAGTCAAGACCGATAGAAAACAGAAATTGGGAGTACCAGTTCTTTGTAGACATTGAGGGAAACTTAAATGATCCGGGTGTGCGGAATGCACTTGCCTGTATAAGTGAGTGTGCAAAACAGCTAACAATACTTGGAAATGTGAGGACGAAGTAAAAATAGTACAATAAAAAGCAGGGAGAGATATAAAGTTGTTGACACAGTATTTGTGCCTGAAAATGATAAAATATCTTTACTGCTTTTTGTTGATTAAAGAAAGGCGGACATATTTACATGAAAAAAGGAAACATATATGAAGGCATTGTAAAGAAAGTTGAATTTCCAAACAAGGCATATGTTGAGGTGATAGAGAAAGACGAAAATGGAAATGAACAAAAAACTCTGACAATTGTAAAAGGTGCATTGCCGGGACAAAAAATAAAATTCAGGGCAAAAAAAGTCAGAAAAGATAAGAGTCAGGGCATACTTTTGGAAGTAACAGAAAAATCGCCGCTTGAGACAGCAGAACCAATGTGCAGCCGGTTTGGAAAATGCGGTGGATGCAGTTATCAGACATTACCATATGAAAAACAGCTTGAACTTAAGAGAAATCAGGTGCTTGAGATAATAGACAATGTATATAAGACACTCGACTCATCTTTGGGTATAAAAAAGGATTATATATATGACGGAATACTGCCAAGTCCTGAAATCAAAGGCTACAGAAACAAGATGGAATTTTCATTCGGTGATGAATATAAAGGAGGACCACTTACACTCGGTCTTCATAAAAAAGGCAGTGTCCATGACATAGTAAATGCCTCAGGCTGTCAGATAGTAGATGATGATTATTCAAAAGTAATAGACTGCATAGTAGAATACTTCAGGGAAAAACAGATACCGCATTACAATAAAAATACTCATCAGGGTGTTCTCAGGCATCTTCTCGTAAGAAGAGCGGTATCAACAGGAGAGCTCCTCGTTGCACTTGTCACATCATCACAGCAGGATATATCTGAGTATGTCAGTGAAGTATCAGAAAAATTAAATGGACTTGAGTATAATGGAAAATTAACAGGATTTATCCATATCATAAACGATGGACTAGGGGATGTGGTAAAAAGTGACAAAATGCACATCATTAGCGGAAAAGACTGGTTTACCGAAAAAATATTAGGACTTCAGTTTAAAATATCGCCGTTTTCATTTTTCCAGACAAACACAAAAGGAGCTGAGGTGCTTTACACAAGGGCAAGGGACTATGTGCTAGGAGGAGAAATGGCAGGAGTCGGTAAAAATAGCGTTGGCGTTGAACTTGATGCAAAAAATTCAAGGATTGATGGTGTATGTTCAGAAAAGACTGCTGACAGTTCTGATATTGTAGATGGATATTCAGAAATGGGTACTGAAAATGTTGATTTAGCCGGTGTATGCTCTAAAAAAACGGAGAGTGAGAAAAAACCTGATACCGGGAAAAGTAGTGAATTTAAGGATAAAGTCGTATTTGACCTTTACAGCGGAACAGGAACGATAGCACAGATAATAGCACCTGTTGCAAAGAAAGTTATAGGTGTTGAGATTGTGGAAGAAGCAGTTGAGGCTGCAAAAGAAAATGCAGCGATAAATGGTCTTGATAACTGTGAATTTATAGCAGGTGATGTTCTTAAGGTGATAGATGAAATAGACGAGAAACCTGATTATATAATACTTGACCCACCGAGAGAAGGAATACACCCTAAGGCAATCAGAAAGATAATTGATTATGGAGTAGAGAATATAGTTTATATTTCATGTAAACCGACGAGTTTGTCGCAGGATCTTGCAATATTCGAGACATTTGGGTATCATGTGGAGAGGGTTAGCAATGTAGATATGTTCCCGGGAACGGTGCATTGTGAAACTATTATAAAACTCTGCCTGAAAAATAAGGGCTTATAAGGCTTTAAGGTGTGAAAAAAGGTGGATTTGCCACCATATTGCCACCATTGAACTTGAAAAATCATTAAATTCAAAAAAACGGCTGAACATATTGAACTTTATGTTCAGCCTCTTTATTATGCGTGTTTCTTTTTGGAAGATATTGCAGCTTCAAATATATCTACAGCTTGATCCGCAAGTTGTTCAGTGTTGTGGACATATGTATTTAATGTTGTTCGTATAATATGATGACAAAGCTAAAGGAAAATGTCGAGCATGTACTTCTTGAAGAAGATACTGCTACGATTGATTCTATAGATGCTAAACTGGAAGAACTTCAGCAAGAGTTAATAAAAATGGCGGGAGCCAGACAAGACTATGAAGATCTGGCATATGAGATTGATAACCTTCGAGAGCAAAGGTTAAATGCTATGACAGAAAAAGCTGAACGTGAAGGCTTGAAAATGCGTATCAATAAGATGCAGGAATTCTTGGAAAATCAGATGGATAGAATCAGTGAATATGACGAACAACTTGTGAGAAAAATGATTGAGAAAATAACGATATACGATGACAAATTTGTGATAGAGTTTAAGTCCGGCACTAGCTTGGATGTAAGACGCTAAGAGTTAAAATGGAAAATATGAGGATAAAATGACAATTTGTGAAAATAGAATAAATGATGACATGTGAGACCTGTTTCCAGTAGTGGAGATGGGTCTTTTTTTATGATGAAAATTATACAACTTTAATAAATAAAATGGTGTTGGAGAAGGTGAAAAGCAAGGTGAAAAGCATGTGTACAAGGTGATGTTTTTATGCAAAAGTAATTTCGAGAACTCGAAAGTTATAATTGAAAATTAGAAAGAGTTGGTGTATAATATTATGCAGTATTATAGGCTATTTTGACGTGAGAAATATGGAGGAAAATGGCATGTCAGAAACTCAAATTAAAATAACATATAAACCTTTATGGAAGATGCTCATTGATCGTGAAATGAGTAAAACTGACTTGAGAAAAAAAACACAGATTGCACCAAGTACATTTACAAAAATGAATAATGATCAACAGGTATCAATGGATGTGCTTGCGCGTATTTGCGTGGAATTGAATTGTGGATTTGATGATATTGTGCAGATAGAGTCCGTAAAAAAGGACAGGTAATCTGGTAGAGTATATATGGGGGATCAGAATATTATAAATGGAGTGAAGCGGTTAATGGATATTAATACAGATATAAATATTCTAGGCGGAATGCCAGATTATAACTTGATAAGAATATATATTGCTGGTGAAGCAAAGGATAAATCAACTAGCGAAGTTCAGATGCAATATACCAGTATAAAGACGGAAAAGGCATTTAAGAGATTTCGAAAAGCAATTGATGTAAGTATGAATAGATTTAAGAATGATAATTTGAAACAGATGCTACAAATGCTTTGCAGTGAACAAGAGTTAGATGAAACAATGCTACTTATGTTTTTTTGGAATATGTCATTAAATAACGAGTTACTTGCATATTTAAATGAAAAAGTGTATTTCCCTGTTTTGTTTTCGGGAAGAACAACTATCACAGCGGAGGAAGTGTCAGCTTGTTTAAATGAATTAAAGCAAACGGAGAATGGTCTTAAAGAATGGTCTGATTCCACAATAGATATTACTGCATCAAAGTATTTGACTTTGCTTAAAAAGTTCGGACTTCTTGAAGGAACGATAAAGAAAAAGATTATATATAAAAACTTAAGTGAGAAACAATTTGTTCTCTTCTTATATTGGTTAATACAGGCGGAAGATACAACAAATTTAGGGGATAGTATTTGGATGAAGTATTCCTTTATGGAGAAAGAATATTTTATTGAGAGATGTTTAAAGCATAAATATACAAAATATATTAATGTCAATTTTAATGGGGATATTTTAAGAGTAGAACCGCTATTGTCGTATGAGGAGATTTGCCATGAGTGTTAGTAAGATAGAAGCTAAAATAAAAGATTTAGAACAGGCTGTACAAGCTTATAACAAAAACAATATCAAGCTAAGTGCTAATGGTGGAAATTCCATACTCTTTATGTGTCCACCAGTAGAAGAGAGCGAATATATAGCAGTTATGAAAAAAACTCTAAACTCAGAAAAGTATATGTTTTTGGATATGAATGATTTGCTTGTAAAATTCGTAGAAGAGAATGCAGATGAAATTAAGATGAAATTTGATTTCTTAAGGAATTCATCTAATCAAATTTTTAAGTTGCCACAAGGTGAAGAAGGCAATGATTTGTTTGGAATGATTATTGAAGAAATTGTGAGTGCATATGATGCTGGTAAAATACCTGTATTAATTCGGGTAGGAGCATTAAATGGTACTGATATAGAGAATATACACATTATGGAGAATAAAACTGTAATGAATGGTAAGAAGCCACTCGTTATTTTGTATCCAGCAGAAAATAAGAATCAAGAGATAATGTTTTTAGGAATACGACCTGCGTCAAAATATCGCTGTATGGTTATCGGAGGTAATTAGGATGAAGATAAAAGAAATATTGACCATTGACTTGTCTGAAGATATCACCAATGTAATAGATATGGAGAATATCCAAGAAGAAGAACTGTTAAGCGAAATAGAAAATTATATTGTGACGGATGGCTTAGCAAGTGAATTTGATAAATTAGCAGATGTTTTCTCAGGAAATGTGAAGGAAACTGGAATCTGGTTATCTGGTTTTTATGGATCAGGAAAGTCGTATCTCGGTAAATTATGGGGATATATCTTAAGCAATCCTGTTATCTTAGGTACACCAGCAAGGGAACGTATTCTTCAAAGATTTACTGGAATAAACAATGAGTCGCTTATACGTAATGACATCATGGCATTGGATAGCAAAAACTTTATGGTTATAAAGTTTGATATTGCAAAGCAGAACACTAATCTCGGTATTGCACTCACTATGATGGAGAACTTCTTGAAGACATTGAATATTCCAGAGAATGCATTTGGTATATTACTTTTTCACATGATGATGAATGAAAAATATACAGATGTATTTCAATACATTCAGGATAAAAGTGGCAAGGACTGGAATAATGTTCGTAAAAATTCTTTGAATTATTTTAAGGTAATTAAGGAAATATTTTTAGCTAATGGAAATAATGAATCTGATTTTGAAGCTGTAAGAGATTCAATAGAAAAAGACAGAGAACATTATGGTGCTGCAAAGTTGAAGGAAGAACTTGAATTATTTTTATCAATAAAACCAGATGTAGATATCGTTTTCTTATTTGATGAGGCAAGTGAAGCAATTAATCAGAAGAAGTTTAACCTTCTTGATTTGGAAGGAATTAGTGAGTCTTTTTCTGCCATTAAGGGTCGTGTGTGGACAATGGCCATTGCACAGGAAAAGCTGGATGATGTAATCAATAACACCAATATTAATCGTTCTAATCTGACTAAAATGACGGATAGATTTAAGACTAAGATCCATATTGAAGCTACAGAAGTTGATGTGATTATTAGAAATCGTTTACTAAAGAAAACAGATGCTGGTAAGCAATTACTTGAGGACAATTATACAAGTAATTCTGGAAAAATTACCGATACAGCTATGCTTGTTGGAAATGGTTTGACCAAAACAGATAGTAAAGAAAACTATGCAACATATTATCCATTTTATCAGTATCAATTACAGTTAATGCAGAATTTCTTGTTTGGAAAAAAAGGTTATACATCCACCAATGTTGCTGCGAGAGGAATGATTATTAGTGCATATGATATTTTGAAAAAAGAAATGCAAGAAGAGGATGTATTTTCTACAGCTAATGCATGGAAGATGACAAAGCAGGCTCAACCACAGCCATCTGCCTTACTTGTGAATCGTTATGAAAGTGCACAGAGAGTTTTGGAGGATAAATCTTCTATTATTTCGGGAAGAAGTTTGTTAGAAACAATTCATTTTCTGGAGGATGCAGACAGTGCTCCGGCAACGGTGGGAAATATTATAAAAGCATATATAAGCCAGCCAGATCAGTATTTCCAGTTGGAAAAGGATATCAAAAAAGCACTAGATGATTTGGTTGAAGCTCGCATACTTATTTTGAATGACAACCAATACAGAATCACATCTGATATTGAACAACGACTCTTAGATGAGATGAATGAGTTTGCTGTTCAGTCATTTGTTAGAAAGGGATTCTTAGTTGAATATTATAAGAAAAGTAGTTTTATAAAGTCTGCGGGAAGTATTGTAGATAACGGAATTAAGTATGACGTTTATGTAACAACAGATTTGGATGATGAGTTGACATCGCCGGTAAGAAAGAACCTAAAATTAAAAGTTAAAAGCATTTATTCTATTTCTGACGATAGAAATGCAGATGTTACAGAAATTAAGAATACATATAAGAATCAGCAGGATTTGATTTATCTTATTCCAGATAATAGTCAGTTCTCTGAAATTGACAAGATGATTACTGAAATAAAAAGAATTGAGTTTATTGTAGATAAGTATCAGAGAAACGATATTGAGGAAGCGCCATATATCAGAAGCTTTGCTGCTATTAAGGAAACAAAGGAAGATATATTAAAAACATTGATTGAAAAATCATTTGTAAATGGAACAATTGTTTATTTGTTTAATGTATATTTGTTAAACGAATCAAACGCAACTACTATGATATCAGACCAGGAAAAAGCATTAGTTAGAAATGTTTATACTAAGAGATTATCAACTCAGTTGAAGGAAGAAACAGCGTTAAAAGTAATTAAAGAGGCAAATGATTCAAAACTTCATTCATATTTTGCAGGAAATGATTTTGAATTTTTTGATGCTAACGGAACTCTTATTGGTGACAAATTAAGAGTAGCAGAAGCGGTTCTTGATTTGATGAAGAACGCATTTGTTGATGGAGCAAGTATTGAGAATAAATTATTAGATCCACCTACCGGTTATATGTATGGAACAGTTGTTTCAACGGTTGCTGCACTTATGCGTGGTGGAAGAATTATTGCGAAATTCAATGGTTCCGAGAAGTTTTCATATAGAGATACAGATGTTGAGAATATCTTCAAGTCCGCGACGAACTTTAGAAAAGCATCCTTCAAGGGCATCAGTAGGTCGTTGACTGCATCACAGAAAAATGAAATAGTTGTTGTTCTTAAAGATTTTGATGTTTCAGACAGAAATGGAAAGAAGATTGATTGGAATACAAATGATTATGATTTAGTATGCGCAATTTCAAAAACTGCAGACGAGTATGCCGGAAAGATTAAAGCATGGAGAGAGGCTAATTCAAAATTTGATTCGTATTATCCAGAAATGAAAAATGTGGAGTCAATACTTACTGGGTTTGTAGCTAATATTAATGACCAAAATTATATTGATAAAGCAGTATATTTTATAGCTAATAAGGATACCTTTGTTGATGCAGTAGAAAAGGTGGAGGTATGTGCGACATTTATTAAGAATAAGCAGACTAATGCTGAGTCGTGGAAAAATTTTGTAAAAGAGGTTAATGATGACCTGGCAAAGGCAGCAAAAAATGTTCAGGTGATTGCGACTGCTACAGCAGAATTTGATGTAGCTTTTTGCCTTGGAATAATGAATAAATATTCAGAATTGCAGAAATTGTATCAGCAGATTCGCGATGAATATTTCAAAAAATACTCAGAAGCTGCTAGTTCGATGACTGAAAAATATAAGACATTGAAGGATAAGGCAATCGCACTTATACAGGAAATAGATGCCTTAGATTTTACTGAGAATGCAATCGCAAAGAGTAAGGCTAATTCTATTCTTCAATTTGCGGAAGGAAGAATATGTGAAACTCCTAAGATTACAACTTCTATCAAGGAATACAATACAAAATTGACATATTCGGAAGTATTATCTGCAAATGAGATGTTTGCGCAAAAGGAGACAGAAATAAATATTGTTGATGCGCAGTTGGTTAGAGAAAAGGCGGAAGAGCCTGTAGTTCCTGCTCCGGTAGCAGACGATACACCTACAGAAGATATACCTCAGCCACAAGTTGTAGTGAATACAATAAAAAGAACTTTGCCTAATGCTGATATTACTGTTGCAGAGTATAAATCTTGGCTGTTGTCGGAAATAAAGACAATGTCTGCAATGAAGGATACTGATAAAGTGACTTTCTAAGGAGGTTTCGGAATGAAATTGGAAGATCATGTTGAGAAAATACGAATTAAGGTTGAAGAGGCTGTAAAGAATACACTAGATAGATGTGGTATAACAATGAATGGGAATACCTATGCACAGCAGAAAGTAAATGGTATTAGCATTGGCAATGTTGAACAATTGGTGCAATCTATTCAGTCAGAGAAGTCTGAATGGATAGATTGCTTCGATGAAATTGTTGATGACTATGCGTTTACATTATTTAATCGTTTGGCGTGCATGAAGGTACTTGAAGCTCATGGTTTATATCCAGAAATGATTACTCAAAGACAACAACATTCAGGTAAATCATATGCTCATTATATGTGGTTAGAAAATAATCAGCAGTATAGGGATGATGCATTTGAAGGATTGGGAGAGTTTATTAATTATCAATTCGAGCAACTATCACTAGAATGTGACCTTTTTAATACGACGATTCCTTTGCATATGATTCCAACAGCAACATTCATCAAGGAGATAATTGATTTAATTAATGCTATTGATGAAGATGACCAAATTGAGGAAGAAGTATGGAAGCAAGGCAATATTTTATCTCAGATATATGAAATATATAACAATAGTAAGAAGGCTGCATTAAAGGCAAGTGGCGATAAAGTGGAGTATGATAAGGTACATGTTCAAAGTCAGATTTATACGCCGGAATGGGTGGTTAAATTCTTAGTAGATAATAGTCTGGGTAAGCTGTATCTGGAAATGTATCCGGATTCAGAGATTAAGGATACTCATAAGATAATTGGCGATTTTTCAGAGAATACCAGAGAAATAAAGCCATTGGATGAAGTAAAGGTTATTGATCCATGTGTAGGATCAGGTAACTTCTTACTGTATTGTTTCGATCTGTTTTATGACTTGTATATGGATCAGATTGAAAACTACGGGGCTGATTATAACAGCCGTGAAGTTCCACAGATTATTATTGAAAAAAATCTTCATGGAGTTGATCTTGATGAAAGAGCTGTACAGCTTACTAAGGTAGGTCTTTTTATCAAGGCAAAAACAAAGAGAAATTCGGTGAAAATTAATCATTATAATGTTGTAAGTGCTAGCTTCAGACTTCCGGATTATAAGGAAATTGGTAATCTGTTTGACGCACAGTTTTTCTCAAAAGATTTTAGTGACTTGTTACAGGATGTATGGAAGGATTTGCAGCAGGCACATAAATTTGGTTCATTACTTAGAATTGATGAGAAATTTGAAGACAAGAAGAAAGAATTAAAAGAGGAATTGGGAGATGCTCAGCTCTCGTTGTTTACTTATGAGAAGGCAGTTGAATTTGATTTATTTGCTAACAATTTCTATGAAAAATTGGGAGAAGCAATAAATACATATGCTATTGATGATAAAAAGAAGTTTATGGCCCAAGCTACATCAGAAGCAATGACTTTTTTGAAAATTGTTACTGAAACTTATGACGTTGTGGCAAGTAATCCGCCATATACGGATAGTGCAGATATGGGAGAACAGTTGCATACATTCCTCAACGACAATTACAAGACACCAATGAAATTTATTGGAAATCTGTATGTGACATTTTATAAAAGAAACTACGAATTTTTAAATAAAAATGGGTTTGTTGCAATGATACATCCTCTTACGTTTATGTATTTACCTACATATAAAGATATGCGAGTTCATATTTTGAATAACACATCAATAGAGGTATTTGTTGATTATGGCTTAAGTAATTTGTTTGGTTTAACTATGGTTGATCCGGCATTTTATGTACTTAGAAAAAATGAAAATAAGGGCAAAAACTTATTTATTTCTTTGGATCAATATACAAGAACACCAGAAGAAAAATATAAAAAGAGGTATTGCTTAGAGGCATTGGATTCTATAGTTGAAAACATATCAAATAAGAATGTGGTTTGTTTGGATCAAAGTAAATTCAAAAAAATAGAAGATTGGCCATTTATTTATAATGTATCTGATGAATTGAGAAATCATTTCGCAGAAGGATCAGTGGAAAGAGCAGGAATAAAAGTTGCCCAAGGAATGGCTACATCATCAAATGAAAGATTTGTGAGACTTTGGTGGGAGATTTCATCTACTTTTGAGAATCCCGTAAGGTCAAAGTGGTTTAGGTATTCAAAGGGTGGTCCATATTGCAAATGGTATGGTAATAATTGGGCAGTATTAAATTGGGAAAATGATGGTGCAGAATTACGAGCCTTCAAAAAAGCAGTTTTGAGAAATCAAGATTATTATTTAAAGAAAGGCATTACTTATACAGGTAGCGGTTCTAAAGGAACGACATTTAGAATTCACAGTGAAAATTCACTTTTTGATGTGGGCGGTTCATGTGTATTCCCAACAGGTGCATTTGGCAATTTGGAATATATAATTGCATTTATGAATTCTCGCCTTGCATTTTATTTAATTGACTGCCTTAATCCAACTGTAAATACACAAGTTGGAGACTTGAAACGAGTACCATTTGTAAAACCTTCAAAAGAGATAGAATCAAAGGTCTCTGATTTAGCAACAAAATGTATTGAACTCAAAAAGAAAATTGATAGTAACTATATACTTAATGGGTCAATTAGTAGTCCGCTAGCAATTGAGTCAACGGTAACAAAAGCACTATTGCAATTCATTGCTAATGAAATCCTTTCGCAAACCAATATTTTGATTTATGAACAGTTCATAGATCAAGAAATCAATGATATTTATGATTTGAGTGAATCAGATATTGCAAGAATGACGGAGAAGATGGGTGTATGTGCCGCAAGTATTCCAGTGTATGCAAGTGCTTGGGAAGCTTATTGCGAAGAAGAAAATTGTGTAGAGTTATGTGAAAAAATAAATACTGCCATAGTTGATTATGATGATGAACAAATAGCAGAAATTAAGGAAAAAATTCGAAATGCATTGTTCTCAAAAACTAATGAACTTGAGGATTTTTGCAAGAATAATCAGATTAATCCGATTACAGTATGGTATTTTATTGCTCACGAGGAAGTTCTGCCTATGGTTAAAGCAAGAGATCTCATATTTGAATGGTTTGTTTATGCAATGAGGGATATTATTGCAAATACAGATGACGGAATAATAGGCATAAATAATACAGATATGTCTATCACACAATTATTGGAAGAGTATGCTGATAATATGGGAATTAATTCAGCACAATTGTTACAGATGGAGGAATATTTGGGAAGAAAAATACGAGACTTTATGGAAAA
>ERZ780223.2562-NODE-2562-length-15117-cov-5.696654_pt1 | contig 15117 bp, 10 predicted proteins | sample MGYA00511016_ERZ780223 | MGnify/ENA primary metagenome ERZ780223 (study PRJEB29588, sample SAMEA2159032) | human gut metagenome | biome: human gut; feature: human-associated habitat; material: faeces | place: Denmark | collected 2008/2010 ... | reverse complement strand
GCTCTAACCGACTGAGCTAAGGAAGAATGTTTTTCTCAATTGCGATGCAAAAGTACTAGGTTTTTTTGAAATATGCAATATCTTTGCAAAAAAAATATTAGGAATGGACAAAATAATAGGATTGGGCAACGCCCTGGTAGACGTACTCGCAACCCTGAAGGATGATACTCTTTTGGATGAAATGGGTTTACCCAAAGGAAGCATGCAGCTCATCGATGACGCTAAGTTACAGCAGATTAACATAAAATTTTCACAGATGAAAACCCACTTGGCAACAGGCGGATCGGCAGGAAATGCCATCCTTGGACTGGCTTGTTTGGGTGCCGGAACAGGGTTTATCGGAAAAGTGGGAAATGATAATTATGGAGAATTTTTTCGTGAAAATCTGCAGAAAAATAAGATTGAAGACAAATTATTGACCTCGGATCGACTGCCTTCCGGTGTGGCATCCACTTTTATTTCACCGGATGGAGAGCGCACTTTCGGAACCTATCTGGGAGCAGCCGCTTCTTTGAGAGCGGAAGAACTGACGCTGGATATGTTTAAAGGTTACGCGTACCTATTTATAGAAGGCTACCTCGTTCAGGATCATGAAATGATTCTTCATGCCATTGAACTGGCTAAGGAAGCAGGTTTGCAGATTTGTCTGGATATGGCTAGTTATAATATTGTGGCCAATGATCTGGAGTTCTTCTCTTTATTAATAAACAAATATGTCGACATCGTCTTTGCAAACGAAGAAGAAGCGAAAGCCTTTACCGGCAAGGAGCCGGAGGAAGCTTTGGGAGTGATTGCCAAGAAATGCAGTATTGCTATTGTAAAAGTCGGAGCAAGCGGTTCTTATATCCGCAAAGGAACAGAGGAAATAAAGGTTTCGGCCATTCCGGTTCAGAAAGTGGTGGATACTACCGGTGCTGGTGACTATTTCGCTTCCGGATTCTTATATGGATTGACCTGTGGATACTCGTTGGATAAATGTGCAAAAATAGGTTCTATTCTCTCGGGAAATGTTATTCAGGTAATCGGAACAACGATGCCACAGGAACGCTGGGATGAAATTAAGTTAAATATTAACAGGATTCTGGCAGAATAACAAAGGATTAAGCTACTTTTACGACTCATTTAGATTAAAAAGAGGTATGAAAAAATTGCTGAACAGGCGAATAGCTATTGTTGCAGTAGCGGTGATAGCCACAGTTGCTTTCTTTAGTTTCAAGAGCGGAGACGACCGTAATTTCCAGATTGCAAAGAATCTGGATATATTTAACGCGATTGTGAAAGAACTGGATATGTTCTATGTAGATACCATCGATCCGAATAAAACGATTCGGGAAGGGATCGATAATATGCTTTACACCTTGGACCCTTATACGGAATATTATCCGGAAGAAGATCAGAGTGAGTTGGAACAGATGATTAAAGGATCATTCGGTGGTATAGGTTCTTACATTGCTTATAATACGAAACTAAAGCGTTCGATGATTTCTGAACCTTTTGAGGGAACACCTGCTGCAAAAGCCGGACTGAAAGCGGGAGATATCCTGATGGAGATTGACGGAAAAGACCTTGCCGGTAAGAATAATGCGGAAGTCAGCCAGATGTTGCGTGGGCAGGCAGGGACCAGTTTTAAGTTGAAGATTGAGCGTCCGAATGTGAAAGGCGGACGTACGCCGATGGAGTTCACAATTGTGCGTGAGTCTATTCAGAATCCGGCAATACCTTATACTGCCGTATTGGATAACAATATAGGTTACATCGGCCTTAGTACTTTTTCCGGCAATCCTTCCAAAGAATTTAAGAAAGCGTTTCTGGATTTGAAGAAACAGGGAGCTACTTCATTGGTGATAGACCTTCGTAGTAATGGCGGCGGACTGTTGGATGAAGCAGTAGAAATTGCGAATTATTTCTTGCCGCGTGGAAAAGTGATTGTGACGACCAAAGGAAAAATCAAACAGGCCAGTAACACTTATAAAACGTTGCGCGAACCGTTGGATTTGGATATTCCGATTGCCGTACTGGTAAATAGCGGAACGGCTTCTGCTTCTGAAATCTTATCAGGTTCTTTGCAGGATCTCGACCGTGCTGTGATCGTTGGTAACCGTACTTTTGGAAAAGGGCTGGTACAGGTTCCCCGTTCTTTGCCTTATGGCGGAACGATGAAAGTGACTACCTCCAAATATTATATTCCGAGCGGCCGTTGCGTGCAGGCTATTGATTACAAACATCGCAATGAAGACGGAAGTGTCGGCACTATTCCCGACAGTTTAACTAAGGTATTCTATACGGCTGCCGGACGTGAAGTCCGTGATGGAGGTGGTGTAATGCCGGATATTACGATCAAACAAGAGAAATTACCGAATATCCTTTTCTATTTGGTACGTGATAATCTAATCTTCGATTATGCAACGCAGTATTGTTTGAAACATCCCACTATCGTTGCTCCGGAGAAGTTTGAGGTGACAGATGCTGATTATAATGATTTTAAAGCATTGGTGAAGAAAGCCGACTTCAAGTATGACCAACAGAGTGAGAAGATTCTGAAAACGTTGAAAGAAGCTGCCGAGTTTGAAGGATATATGGATGACGCTTCAGAGGAATTCAAAGTGCTAGAGAAGAAGTTGAACCATAATCTCGACCGTGACTTGGATTATTTCTCTACCGACATAAAGAAAATGATTGCTACTGAAATTATCAAGCGTTACTATTATCAACGTGGTAATATAATCCAGCAGTTGAAGGATGATGACGGTTTGAAGGAAGCGATGAAAATACTGAATGATCCGGTGAAATACAAAGAAATGCTTAGTGCCCCGGTTGCTAAGAAATAAAGAAATATTTTTCAAATATAGATAATACAGAAAACGCGGCTTTGTCATCGACAGGCCGCGTTTTCTGTATCTAATTGTAAATAGTCATATAAGTGTCATCCTCGGATACAGGTATTTGTAACCTCGACTGACACATTTATTGGCGAATCAAAGGGAGAGTGAAATAGAACCTGCTTCCCTGCCCCTCCTGGGAGCGCAGCCAGATACGTCCTCCCATTTTTTCTACTAACATTCTGCAAAGAGTCAGCCCCAATCCGGTTCCCTGAACAAAATCGTTGACCTTTCCAAAGCGGCGGAAAATAGTGGCAACTCTTTCTGCCGGAATACCGATGCCGCTATCTTTCACGTAGAACTCTACAAAATCCTCTTTTTCCCGATACCCGAAATGGATTTCTCCTTTGGGGGTAAACTTTGTGGCGTTACTAAGTAAGTTACTTATAATTTGTATAATACGATTCCAGTCACCGGAGGCATACATGTCCGCATCTACATCATCTAAAATAAGTTTGACTCCGTTTTGCGTCTTATGGCAAAACTGTTGCTTCAGTTGCAGACAGATATCTGTTAACTTGATCGGACGGATGTTGAATTTTAAAGAGTCGGCCTCCAGTGAGGACAGATCCAGAATATCGTTGAATAGATTCAGTAACATTTCCGAATTTCGTTCGATGATTTCCGCATATTGATTCTTCTCTTCCGTAGATGTTGCGAAAGTGATTAGTTTGGAGAATCCGACAATCGCATTGAGCGGAGTGCGTATTTCATGGCTCATGTTTGCAAGAAAAGCAGATTTCAGCCGATCCGACTCTTCTGCCTTGACTCTGGCGGCCTTCAACTCTTTCTGTTGTTGCGCGTTCGTCTGTTCTGCTTCCCATTGTTGGGATATATCACGGCACATACACAACAGATATTTATTATCCAACGGAAAGATGCGGTTTTCGTAGTGATGTAAAACACCGTCCAACATCAGGTCATGTCTGGCTGTGGAACTTTCTCCCATGAGGATCACTTTATCCATATTCTTGCGGACACTCTCATAAGCTTCTTCCGGCAGAATATCTTTTACGTTAGTGGTGGTGATATTACTGGCATTGATACCTTCTACGTGGTTGGTTGCCGGCGAAGAAGCAAGCTCTATAATATTGGCATCATGGTCGAAGACGGTGAGCATATCGGGGAGGGCATCCAATATCCGGGTGCTGTATTTATCGCGAAAACGCTCTTGGGAAGGAGGCGAAAGATGGGAGGAAAGAAAATCTATCTTCTCTTCTAATTGTTCGATTATTTTTAAAAGTTCCTCCTTCGTTTTGCCCTCGTAATGTCTCATAGAAGATTTATTGTTATTCATTAGAATATTGTAGAATTTGTTTTATCTGTTGCAAATATAAGACAATATTCCGAGACGCGGATTGTCTCCCAAGTTATTATAATATAAAAAAAACGGATAGCTTTTGCCCTACTAATCAGAATGTTCTATCTTTGCATTCATTATATATAAATGATTTACAATATGTCTACAGAATTATTCTCTACTCTGCCCTATAAGGTGGCAGATATTACGCTTGCTGATTTCGGACGCAAGGAAATCGATTTGGCAGAAAAAGAAATGCCCGGCCTGATGGCTCTTCGCGAAAAGTATGGAGAATCCAAACCGTTAAAAGGTGCCCGCATTATGGGATCGTTGCACATGACCATTCAGACGGCTGTGCTGATTGAAACGTTAGTGGCTTTAGGAGCTGAAGTACGTTGGTGCTCTTGTAATATATATTCAACGCAGGATCATGCGGCGGCTGCAATTGCTGCTACGGGTGTGCCTGTGTTTGCATGGAAGGGGGAGACTCTTGCTGATTATTGGTGGTGTACATTGCAAGCATTGAGCTTTGCAGGTGGTAAAGGACCGAATGTGATTGTAGATGATGGCGGTGACGCTACGATGATGATTCACGTAGGTTATGATGCAGAGAATAATGCTGCCGTATTGGATAAAGAAGTACATGCAGAGGACGAAATAGAACTGAATGCAATCTTGAAGAAAGTATTGGCTGAAGACAGTACTCGCTGGCATCGTGTAGCGGAAGAAATGCGTGGCGTGTCTGAAGAAACTACGACAGGCGTACACCGTTTGTATCAGATGCAGGAAGAAGGCAAACTGTTGTTCCCGGCATTCAATGTGAATGATTCGGTCACAAAATCTAAGTTTGACAACCTGTATGGCTGCCGCGAATCGCTGGCTGACGGTATCAAGCGTGCAACGGATGTGATGATTGCCGGAAAAGTGGTGGTAGTATGTGGTTATGGTGATGTGGGTAAAGGCTGTTCTCATTCTATGCGTTCTTACGGAGCGCGGGTACTCGTGACGGAAGTAGATCCGATCTGTGCATTGCAGGCTGCCATGGAAGGCTTTGAAGTGGTGACTATGGAAGAAGCTTGCATGGAAGGCAATATTTTTGTGACTACTACAGGTAATATCGATATTATCCGTATCGACCACATGGAGAAAATGAAAGATCAGTCTATCGTTTGCAACATCGGTCATTTCGATAATGAAATTCAGGTAGATGCCTTGAAACATTATCCGGGTATCAAATGTGTGAACATCAAACCACAAGTAGACCGTTATTATTTCCCGGATGGTCACAGCATCATTCTGCTTGCTGACGGTCGTTTGGTAAATCTGGGATGTGCAACCGGTCATCCGTCATTTGTGATGAGTAATTCATTTACTAATCAGACATTGGCGCAGATAGAACTGTTCAACAAGAAATATGATATCAATGTATATCGCTTGCCGAAGCATCTGGACGAAGAAGTTGCCCGCCTGCATCTTGAAAAGATCGGCGTGAAATTGACTAAGTTGACTCCTGAACAGGCTGCCTATATTGGTGTGTCAGTGGACGGACCTTATAAAGCAGATCATTATAGATACTAATTAGATTTACGATTTGACGATTTACTATTTACGATTGATAAATGTGGGAGAACGGTATTCTACCGTTATCAATTGTAAATATTGGATTGTCAGATCGTAATTTATTTTATATTCAAACTTCAATCGTAAATAGTAAATCGTGTCATTGTAAATGAAAAAGTTTCTTCCCGACTTAATAGCCATTCTGGCTTTTATCATTCTTTCTTTCGCCTATTTTTTTCCGGCTGATATTGAAGGTCGTATCTTGTTTCAGCATGACACGGCTGCCGGAGTCGGCGCGGGACAAGAATCGAAAGAGTATCTCGAACGTACCGGAGAACGTACGCGCTGGACGAATTCGATTTTTGGAGGTATGCCTACCTATCAGATGTCTCCGAGTTACGACTCGACAACGTCCCTGAAAGGGGTGGAGAAGGTTTATCGCCTCTTTCTCCCGGATTATGTAGTGCTGACTTTTATTATGATGCTCGGATTCTATATTCTTTTGCGGGCTTTCGGAATATCGGCTTGGCTGGCAGGATTGGGCGGAGTGATATGGGCTTTTTCTTCCTATTTCTTCATTCTGATACCGGCAGGGCACATTTGGAAGTTTGTGACGTTGGCTTATATCCCACCTACGATTGCGGGTGTCGTTCTGGCTTACCGGAAGAAATACTTGTTGGGTGGAATTATTACAGCGCTGTTCATCGCCCTTCAGATTCAGTCGAATCACATTCAGATGAGCTATTATTTCATGTTTGTGATCCTGTTTTTTGTGGGAGCGTACTTTGAAGATGCTTATAAAAAGAAAGAACTGCCCCATTTCTTCAAGGCCAGCGCAATTTTGGCATTGGCTGCCGTGGTAGGAGTTTGTATCAATATCTCCAATCTGTATCATACTTATGAATATAGTAAGGAGACGATGCGCGGCAAGAGCGAATTGAAGCAGGAGGGCGCTGTGGCCAGCCAGACAAGTAGCGGGTTGGACCGTGACTACATAACCAACTGGAGTTATGGTATTGGCGAGACATTGACGTTGCTGGTTCCGAACGTAAAAGGAGGAGGATCAGGGTCTACGATGTCGCAAAGCGAAGTTGCTATGGCAAAGGCCAATCCAATGTATAGCGGCATTTATTCGCAGTTGCCGCAATATTTCGGTGAGCAACCGTGGACAGCCGGTCCTGTATATGTTGGGGCATTTGTGATGTTCCTGTTCGTATTGGGTTGTTTCATAGTGAAAGGTCCTCTGAAATGGGCATTGCTAGGAGCTACTATCTTCTCGATTCTGCTTTCATGGGGAAAGAATTTCATGGGACTGACGGACTTCTTTATCGATTACGTCCCGATGTACAATAAGTTCCGTGCTGTATCTTCCATTCTGGTGATTGCTGAATTTACCATTCCTTTGTTGGCGATTTTTGCTTTGAAAGAGATTTTGAGCAAACCGGATACGCTGAAGTTGAAAGAGAACCGTGGAGGGGTGATTGCCACTTTGGTACTGACTGCTGGTGTTGCGTTGATTTTAGCTGTTGCTCCGGGTGCTTTCTTCTCCGGTTTTATTACGACACAAGAGATGGCTGCTTTGAAACAAGCACTTCCAGCCGAACATTTGGCTCCGTTTGTGGCAAACCTGACTGAAATGCGTGAAGCTATTATTGCTTCGGACGCATGGCGTAGTTTCTTTATTATAATGATTGGTTGCCTGTTTTTATTCTTATATCAACAGCGGAAGTTGAAAGCTTCTTTCACATTGGCTGGTATTGCGCTTTTATGTTTGATAGATATGTGGAGCGTCAATAAACGCTATTTGAATGACGAACAGTTTGTGCCGAAATCCAAACAGACGGAAGCGTTTGTTAAAACACAGGCGGATGAGATGATTCTTCAGGATACTACTTTAAATTATCGTGTGTTGAACTTTATAGGCTTTCCCGGTAATACGTTTAATGAAAACAATACAGCATACTGGCATAAAAGTGTCGGTGGCTATCATGCAGCGAAGCTCCGTCGCTATCAGGAAATGATCGATCATCATATCGTGCCCGAAATGCAGGAAACCTATCAGGCGGTGGCTACTGCCGGCGGACAGATGGACAGTGTAGACGCTTCCAAATTCCGTGTACTGAATATGCTGAATACAAAGTACTTCATTTTCCCTGCCGGAGAGCAAGGGCAGGCTGTTCCTGTGGTAAATCCTTATGCATACGGCAATGCATGGTTCGTAGACAAGGTGCAGTATGTAAATAATGCAAATGAAGAAATCGATGCTTTGAATGATATTCTTCCAACAGAAACAGCCGTAGTGGATGTGAAGTTTAAAGAACAATTGAAAGGTGTGACAGAAGGATATAAAGATTCTCTATCTACCATCCAGTTGACTAGCTACGAACCGAATCGTCTGGTTTACAAGGCTTCCACTCCTAAAGACGGAGTTGTTGTCTTCTCCGAAATATATTATCCGGGATGGCAGGCGACTATTGACGGTCAGCCCGTCGATATTGCCCGTGCAGATTATATCTTGCGTGCGATAAATGTACCGGCAGGAGAACATACCATCGAAATGTGGTTTGATCCACAAAGCATACAGGTTACAGAAAGTATTGCTTATGCAGCATTGGCTTTGTTGCTGATCGGAGTTATGGTCCTTGCGTGGACGCAGCGGAACAAGATTGCGAAGAAGTCTTAAGCGAAATGTAATAGTCATTAACCTTCATAATGTATGGTAAGGTTATAAAATAAGGGCGGCACTCCTCCTCACAAAGAGCGCCGCCCTTATTTTACATTCACTAAAAAAATATGAAAAAACAAACGCTGTCCATAGAAACATATTAAGTGTAATGTCTTTGAGAGTAGTTGTTTATTGTTTGTTCATTGAAAAAGGAAAATATGAATATAAACAAATAGTTTGTGGATAGTCTTATTATGCTGTAAGCTACTAAATTTGTAGCCAATAATAGAGCATTATGTTATGAAAAGACTACTATTCATTTTTTCCTTTTTTTTCTTGTTCGTGTTACGTGGGAACACACAGGAGGTAGAGATTCTGACATTAGAGGATTGTCTCCGCATTGGTATTGACAATAACTTGTCGTTAGAAGGGAAACGTAAAGAAATACAAAAAAGTAAATATGGCGTATCTGAAAACCGTTCGAAGCTGCTGCCGCAAATTAATGCGATAGCCGGTTATAATAACAATTTTGATCCTCCGGTGTCAGTCACAGACGGTTCATCTTACGGAGTTCCCTATAATATAACGAAAACATTGCAACATTCTGCTAATGCAGGACTGGAAATGCAGATGCCGCTTTTCAATCAGACTCTTTATACTTCTATGTCCATAGCTAAAGTGATGGAAGAAATCAGTCGTCTGTCTTATGGAAAAGCCAGGGAAGATGTTATTCTTCAAATCAGTAAGATGTATTATCTCGGACAGGTCACGGCCGAACAAATCATGCTGATAAAAGCAAATATCATCCGTCTGGAAGAATTGAGAGATATTACACAGGCTTTCTTCGATAATGGAATGTCTATGGAAGTCGATCTGAAAAGAGTCAATATCAATTTGGAAAATCTGAAGGTGCAATATGACAATGCACAAGCAATGATGAAACAGCAATTGAATATGCTGAAATACATTATGGATTATCCGGCTGAAAAGGAAATCGCGCTGACACCGGTAAATACCGATAGCATTACTACGGTAGCCCTGACCGGCTTGTCGGAAAATATCTATGAACTTCAACTCTCACAATCGCAAGTGCAACTGGCGGAACGACAAAAGAAGATCATTACTAATGGATATATCCCTTCTCTTAGTCTGACAGGCAGCTGGCGATATGCCGCATATACGGATAAAGGTTATCATTGGTTCCACTCCGGTCCGTCCAATCAATGGTTTCGTTCCTATGGAGTGGGGCTAACCTTGCGTATTCCGATTTTCGACGGACTGGATAAAACCTATAAAATAAAGAAGGCGATGATCGATATAGAGAACAAAAGGCTGGCATGGGAAGATGCCCGGAAGAATCTGCAAACTCAATATCTGAATGCTGTGAACGACCTGATGAACAATCAGCGTAACTTTAAGAAACAGAAGGATAACTACTTGCTTGCCGAAGATGTGTACGCAGTCACTTCCGACCGTTACCGGGAAGGCATTGCTTCTATGACGGAAGTGCTGCAAGATGAAATGCAGATGAGCGAAGCTCAAAACAACTATATCAGCGCACATTATAACTATCGGGTGACTAACCTGATGCTGCTTAAACTAACCGGACAAATAGAATCATTAGTCAAATAATACGCAAATAACAATCATAAATATGGAAACAATGGAAAATAACCTTCCTTCCGCTACTCATCAGGAGAAAGCAAAAAAAATGAAGAAACTTCGTCGCTGGCAGATTGCTATCAGCCTTCTCGGAGTGGCTATTATTGTTTGGGGAGTGATTGAAGTGATCTGCCTTTTTTTGAATTATAGCCAGACGGAGACTAGTAACGATGCACAAATAGAACAATATGTGTCTCCTATCAATCTACGTGCTTCAGGTTACATTGACAAAATCTACTTTACAGAACATCAGGAGGTACATAAAGGAGATACTTTGCTGGTACTGGATGATCGTGAATATAAAATTCGCGTAATGGAGGCTGAAGCTGCCTTGAAAGATGCGCAAGCCGGTGCGACCGTCATCAATGCTACACTCAATACCACGCAGACAACAGCATCTGTTTACGATGCGTCTATTGCCGAGATTGAAGTACGGTTGGCGAAACTGGAAAAAGACCGGAAACGATATGAGAACCTCGTGAAACGAAATGCGGCTACTCCTATCCAACTTGAACAGATTGTCACTGATTATGAAGCTACGCGTAAGAAGCTGGAAGCTACGAAAAGGCAGAAAAAAGCAGCTCTTTCCGGTGTAGATGAAGTGTCCTACCGTCGCATGAATACCGAAGCGGCTATTCAAAGAGCAACAGCTGCGCTCGAAATGGCCCGGTTGAATCTTTCCTATACGGTTGTAATAGCTCCTTGTGACGGAAAACTCGGCCGTCGCTCATTAGAGGAAGGACAGTTTATTTCGGCAGGGCAGACCATCACCTATATTCTTCCTGATACCCAGAAATGGATCGTTGCCAATTATAAGGAGACACAAATCGAGAACCTGCATATCGGACAGGAAGTATTTGTCACAGTAGATGCCATTAGCGATAAAGAGTTTAAAGGCAAAGTCACCTCTATATCAGGAGCTACCGGCTCCAAATATTCATTAGTGCCGACCGATAACTCCGCAGGCAACTTTGTGAAGATCCAACAGCGCATCCCCGTACGCATCGACTTTACCGATTTATCAAAAGAAGACAACGAACGATTAGCAGCAGGCATGATGGTAGTAGTGAAAGCCAAACTCTAACCACCGCGCACCTATAATTCATAAATCATAATTCATAAATCAAAGATTAATGCCCTCTTATCCTAAAAATTATCCTTTCTATAGCTGGATGCCCAAACCGTTGGGTATTATCATTCTGTTATTTTTCTTTCTGCCGATTCTTACGGTAGGCGGGGTTTATTCGGTGAATAGCACCGAAATGATGAGCGGGCTTGGCATTATATCCGAGCATATCCAGTTTGCCAACTTTGTTACTTCTATTGGTATGGCAGCCTTTGCTCCTTTCCTATATCAGTTGGTGTGTGTGCGGCGGGAGAAGATGATGTGTATTGTCGGGTTTGCGTTCATGTATATATTCAGTTATATCTGTGCAAAGACAGACAGCGTTTTTCTGTTGGCGCTTTGTAGTCTTCTGACAGGTTTCTTGCGTATGGTACTGATGATGGTCAATCTGTTCACACTCATTTGGTATGCGGGTGGAATGGAAGCTACCCGCAATATTACTCCGGGGTTGGAGCCGAAAGATACTGTCGGTTGGAATAAATTGGACATTGAAAGATGTGTGAGTCAGCCGGCTGTTTATCTGTTTTTTATGATTCTGGGACAGTCGGGCACAGCATTGACGGCTTGGCTGTCCTTTGAATATGAGTGGAAATATGTGTATTACTTTATGATGGGGATTCTCCTGATCTCTATTTTGCTCTTGTTTATTACCATGCCGAATTATAAGTTTCCCGGAAGGTTTCCTATTAATTTCCGTAAGTTCGGCAATGTCACTGCATTTTGCATCTCGCTGACTTGTCTCACGTATGTGCTGGTTTATGGAAAAGTACTCGACTGGTATGATGACGAATCTATTCGTTGGGCGACAGCTGTAAGTATTCTGTTTGCGGGAATTTTTCTATATATGGATGTAACGCGCCGGTCGCCTTATGTTTTGCTGGATGCGTTCAAACTGCGTACTATACGTATGGGAGCATTACTTTACTTATTATTGATGGTGATAAACTCCAGTGCTATGTTTGTCAATGTGTTTGCAGGAGTGGGGATGCATCTCGATAATCTGCAAAATGCTTCATTAGGTAATTGGTGTATGGTAGGTTATGCTATTGGTGCCGTGATTGCTATGGTGTTGGGAGGTAAAGGGTTACATTTTAAGTATCTGTTTGCGATGGGATTCTTCTTCCTGTCTTTATCAGCTGTTTTCATGTATTTCGAGGTACAAACGGCAGGAGTTTACGAGCGTCTGAAATATGCAGTTATCATCCGTGCCACAGGCATGATGATTCTGTATGCGCTGACGGCTGCTTATGCCAATCAACGTATGCCTTTTAAATATCTTTCCACCTGGATCTGTATTATGCTTACTGTGCGTATGGTTGTGGGACCGAGTATCGGCGGAGCAATTTATACAAATGTTTTGCAGGAGCGGCAACAACACTATATAACCCGTTATGCGCAAAATGTGGACTTGCTTAATCCGGATGCTTCCACTTCCTTCCTTGGTACGGTACAAGGTATGAAATATCAGGGAAAGAGTGAGACGGAAGCCCGTAACATGGCTGCTATATCTACCAAAGGGCGTATTCAGGTGCAGGCCACGCTCTCTGCACTCAAAGAGATGGCGGGATGGACAATTTATGGTGGGTTAATTTGTATGATATTTGTGCTCGTTGTTCCTTATCCTAAACGAAAATTGCTAACTTAGCGTCGTTTTTGATAATGATCTGTTAATATATTGGTATGATGGATAGCGGACAAGATCGTTTATTGCAGTTTGATCGCGATTTATTAAGTGGGAAAAATATATGTAGCTCTGAAGGGATATTTGTAAATTTTCCACCCTCACTGAAGAAACCTTTCCAAATGAAAGGGCTGGGGCTGATTATTTGCCGCCAGGGTAATTTCCAGTTTTCGCTTAATCAGAAAAAGCATTTCGCAGGAGCAGGCGAAAGTTTGTTTATTCCCGAAGACGGCGAGTTTCAGGTTTTGCAAGAGTCGGAAGACATGGAGGTACGGATTTTGATTTATCAGATAGAACCGATCCGGGATATTATGGGGAATCTGGTTGTTTCCATGTATATGTATTCCCGCCTTACTCCCGAAGAACCTTCTTGTGTCTGGTCTACTGGTGAGGAAGAAGAGATCGTAAAGTATATGTCCTTATTGGACAATGTGTTACAGTCGGAAGAAAATTCATTTAAACTTTATGAGCAGAAATTACTTCTACTTGCATTGACGTACAGGATTTGTTCTATTTATAATCGCAAACTTGTCAATGACGGGCGGGAAGTGGGAGGACGCAAAAATGAAGTCTTTATTCACTTGATCCAGTTAATCGAAAAATATTATATGCAGGAACGGGGTGTTGAGTTTTATGCGGATAAATTGTGCTTGTCTCCTAAATATCTTTCTGCCGTTTCTAAAAGTATCTGCGGATATACCGTGCAGGAACTTGTATTCAAAGCTATCATTCGTAAGAGCATCTCATTGCTTAAAAATACGCAGAAAGATATTCAGGAGATTTCAAATGCCTTCGGCTTCCCCAATGCTTCTTATTTCGGTACGTTCTTTAAGAAGCAGGTTGGGGTTTCACCGCAGCAATATCGGAAGAATCTTTAAACGTTTATTCTTTTTCGCCGTAGGCAAGATCGCCCGCATCGCCCAGTCCCGGAACAATGTAAGAATGTTCGTTGAGTTCGGGATCGATGGCTGCGCACCAGATTGTTGTCTTGTCTTTCGGAAATACATTCTTTATATGATCGATAGCCTTTTGGCTGGCGATAATCGAAGCAACATGAATTTCAGCAGGGTGTCCTTTCGTCAGCATTGCCTGGTAACTAAGTTCCATACTCCCCCCAGTTGCCAGCATAGGATCGGTGATAATCAGCGTTTTGTCATCAATGCGGGGAGAAGCGATATATTCTATGTGTATATCGAATTTTAGCGTATCTTTATATTTACGATAAGCGGAAACAAACGCATTCTCCGCCCTGTCGAAATAGCTAAGGAAACCTTGATGGAAAGGCAGACCAGCACGCAGGATCGTACTGATTACTAAATTGTTGTCCGGTGTACTGACCGGAGCGATTCCCAGTGGTGTCTGGATGTTCTTTACCGAGTATTTAAACTCTTTACTCATTTCATAAGCCATGATTTCTCCGATCCGTTCTATGTTACGGCGGAAACGCAGGCGGTCATTCTGAACTTCTACATTTCTAATTTCGGATATGTACTGGTTTAGAATCGAATTAGTTTGGCCAAAATCAATTACTTTCATATTATATTTTAATCAAATTTTAATCTCATTTTCATAGTATTGATAACATACTGGCTTGCAAAGTAAACGATAATCTTTCAAATTGCAATATTCAGTTTGCAGATATTGTTAGGAATTTATAAAAGAGATTCAATTAGGGAAAAATTTCTCTAATCCCTTCTTGCTTTCCAAAGAAAGTGTTACTTTTGTACCCGGATTTACAAGGGGGCGTTCCTCAATCCCCTTCTTAGTCAAAAGGTGAAGAGATAATAAAACAAAATACCAATTTAATTAATTCAAAGAAAATGGCAAATTTAGATTTAAGCAAGTACGGTATCACAGGTGTGACCGAGATTTTGCACAACCCGTCTTATGATGTTTTGTTCGCTGAAGAAACAAAACCGAGTCTGGAAGGCTTTGAAAAAGGTCAAGTAACTGAATTAGGTGCTGTTAATGTAATGACAGGTATCTATACCGGTCGTTCTCCTAAAGATAAATTCTTCGTTAAGAATGAAGCTTCTGCTGATTCTGTATGGTGGACTTCCGAAGAATATAAAAACGATAACAAACCATGTACTGAAGAAGCTTGGGCTGACTTGAAAGCTAAAGCTGTAAAACAACTTTCCGGCAAACGTTTGTTCGTTGTTGATACTTTCTGTGGTGCTAACGAAGCTACTCGTATGAAAGTACGTTTCATCATGGAAGTAGCTTGGCAGGCTCATTTCGTAA
>ERZ780223.2552-NODE-2552-length-15197-cov-3.465064_pt1 | contig 15197 bp, 12 predicted proteins | sample MGYA00511016_ERZ780223 | MGnify/ENA primary metagenome ERZ780223 (study PRJEB29588, sample SAMEA2159032) | human gut metagenome | biome: human gut; feature: human-associated habitat; material: faeces | place: Denmark | collected 2008/2010 ... | reverse complement strand
AGCAGTCGTTGATCATGCCGCCGTAGCGCTCGGCGGACAGGCGGACAAACTCGCCGGTCAGCTCCGCATGGTCCCGCAGACGGAAGCAGGGAGAGTCGGAGTGGCTGGCGGTCAGCACAAAGCCCGTGGGACGGTCCTGTGGTACACGAAAGGCCATCAGCGAGGATCCGTTCTTGGTGACAAAATACTTCCCGCCGGGGGTCAGGGTCCACTCCCCTGCCGTCAGCTGGGTGTAACCCTCGGACAGCAGACGCTGCCGGAGATTCTCCACCGCGTGGAAGCAGTCGGGGCTTTTCTGAATGTATTGCAGCATGGATGAAATCATGATAATCCTCCCATTTTTCGATAATGCGTATAAAAAGGGGCGTCCTCCGGCTGGAGGACGCCCCTTTTGGGGTCTGATCTTTCCGCAGTCAGCGGAACAGAAGCGTTAGAATCAGGATAAACACTCCGTATCCCACCAGGTAAGCCGCACAGATCAGCAGCGACGCCTTCATGGTTCCGAAGAAGAAGGCGTGCCGGTCCTGCTTGCTCAGGGAATTGTCAACCCAGGGGGGAGATTTCTTGGCTTCCTCCCGCTCCTCCGGCTGCTCCTCCCGCTGGTAAGCGCTGCCGGGCAGATTGCCGAACAGCGACGGGCGCTTCACCTGGGACATGTCCGCTATGGTGCGGCCGTCGTCGTCCTCCCAGTGTTTTTCCTTCCTGGCCATTACTTCTGGTCGTACAGGTGGCAGACCACGAAGTGGCCGGGCTCGATCTCACGCTGCTCGGGCACCTCGGTCTTGCACTGCTCCATGCACTGGGCACAGCGGGTGTGGAACTTGCAGCCTGCGGGGGGATTGGCGGGGGAAGGAATGGAACCCTCCAGCACAATGCGGTTCATCTTGGCCGTGGGGTCCGGCACGGGGATGGCGGAGAACAGGGCCTTGGTGTAGGGGTGCAGAGGATTCTTGAAGATATCCTCGGTGGCGCCGTATTCCACCAGGTTGCCCAGGTACATGACGCCCACGGTGTCGGAGATGTGCTCCACCACGGACAGGTCGTGGGAGATGAACAGGTAAGTGAACTTGTACTGCTCCTGGAGCTCCTTCAGCAGGTTGATGATCTGGGCCTGGATGGAGACGTCCAGAGCAGAAACAGGCTCATCGCAGACGATGAACTCGGGCTTCAGAGCCAGAGCGCGGGCGATGCAGATACGCTGGCGCTGGCCGCCAGAGAACTCATGCGGGTATCTGTCCTTGTAATACTCAGGCAGGCCGCAGGCCTTCATGACGCGGGTGATATAATCGTCGTACTCTTCGGGAGGGACTATGCCATGCTCACGGACGGCCTCGCCGATGATCTCACCGACGGGGAGACGCGGAGACAGGCTGGAATACGGATCCTGAAAGACGATCTGCATGCGCGGACGCATACGGCGAAGCTCTTCCTTGCTGAGGGAGAATATTTCCTTGCCGTCGAACCAGACCTCACCGGAGGTCTTTTCGAGCAGGCGCAGAATAGTTCTGCCGGCAGTGGATTTGCCGCAGCCGGATTCGCCGACGAGACCCATGGTCTGGCCGCGCTTGATCTTGAAGCTGATGCCGTCCACAGCGCGGACGTTGCCGATGGTCTGCTTAAAGAAACTGGACTTTATTGGGAACCACTTTACAAGGTTCTTGACCTCAAGCAGGTATTCGTTTTCCGTGTCGGGTGTTTTTTTGATTTCTTCCATCTTTACAGCTCCTCCACGTTAACAGATTTGGGATAACCCATTATCTCGCCCTCGTCAATGAACCGGTAGCAGGAGACGTAGTGTGTATCGCTGATCTTTATCTCCGGAGGATACTTGCCGTCGCACTGGTCGCAGCGCATCTCGCAACGATCGCGGAAGTAGCAGTAGTTCGGCATGTTGACCGGATTCGGAACGCTGCCGGGGATGTTGTACAGCGCGTCGACCTTCTTGCCGACGACGGGTTTGGACTTCATCAGGCCGATGGTGTAGGGGTGGCCGGGGTGGTGGAATATTTCATCCGCGGTGCCCTTTTCCACGACGCGGCCGGCATACATGACAACGACGTAGTCCGCCATGCCCGCGACGACGCCGAGGTCGTGCGTGATGAGCATGATGGAGGAGTTGAGCTTATCCTTCAGATTCTGGAGCAGATCAAGAATCTGCGCCTGGATCGTAACGTCGAGCGCGGTGGTCGGCTCGTCGGCGATGATGAGCGTGGGTGAGCAGGCAAGCGCGATGGCTATCATGATACGCTGACGCATACCGCCGGACAGCTCATGCGGGTACATGGAGTACACGCCCTCTTTGTTGGCGATGCCGACAAGGTCGAGCATCTCGAGCGTGCGCGCCTTGACCTCTTCCTTGCTCATCTCGGGGTTATGGAGCATGGTGACTTCGTCGACCTGCTGGCCGATGCGGAACACCGGATTCAGGCTGGTCATCGGTTCCTGGAATATCATGGATATCTTGTTGCCGCGAATCTCCTGCATTTTTGCAGTCGGGGTGTTGACGATGTTATATGCGGTGCCGTCGCCGAGGTTGAAGCGGATCTCGCCGCCGACGGTCTGACCCTGGGGGCGCTGAAGCAGCTGCATCAGGGAAAGGCTGGTGACGGATTTGCCGCAGCCGGACTCGCCGACAACGCCGACGGTAGAGCACTTGGGAACCACGAAGCTGACGCCGTCAACGGCCTTGACCGTGCCGACATCGGTGAAGAAATAGGTACAGACGTTATCAAACTCGACAACGTTGTTCTCGTCCTTCATCTTCGTCGTGAACAGCGCGGGATCCTTATTGGCGTCCGCTCTGTCTCTTTCGAGCTTCTTGGTTACGCGGCGGTTAAATTTTGAAATTCTCCTGGACTCTTTGCCGGATATATAGGAGGAGTTTTTTTCGTTCTTATCTGACATGATTATACCTCCTAATCAGCGTTTTGCCTTGGGGTCATATGCATCGCGCAGACCGTCGCCAACGAAGTTGAAGGCGATAACGGTCATGCAGATGAGCAGACCAACAGGTATCCAGATGAACGGATAGTGCGCCATGGCGGACGCAGAGGAAACGGAGTTGATGATGGTACCCCAAGTCGCCAGCGGGTGCTTAACGCCAAGGCCGAGGAAAGACAGGGTGGACTCGGTGATGATGGTGCCGCCGATGCCCAGAGAGGCGATGACTATAAGCTGAGGCATAACGTTCGGGACGAGGTGACGGAATATTCTGTCCTTAACTCTGATGCCCGTAGCCTCGGTTGCAACCATGAACTCCTGATCACGCAGGGAGAGTATCTGGCCGCGAACCATACGCGCAACGCCGGCCCAGCCCATGATACCGAGCGCCGCCATCATTATCATGAGACGTACATAGGTATTCATACGCAGAGCATCCATCATTGCGCCGAGGATTATCATAATGGGCATGGAGGGGAGACAGGAGAAGATATCGACCAGACGCATGATGAGGTTATCGACCCAGCCGCCGTAGTAACCGGCAAGGCCGCCCATGATGACGCCGAGAAGTATCTCGAGGAATACGACGACAAAGCCGACCATCAGGGAGATGCGGCCGCCGTACATGACACGCGCAAGCACGTCAAAGCCGTCGCCGTCGGTGCCGAGAACGTGAGTTCCGGAGGGTGCGGCAAACTTATCAATGACGTAAATGGTCTGGTGGCAGCTGATGACGTAGGAGCCGGTGTCACGCTGAGAGATGGTCAGGTCGCCGTCCTCGTACTGGAGATTGCCCTGCTCGTCATAGGTGTAAACACCGTTTTCGTCCTGCATGGGCAGGCGATAGGTGAGCTCGGCAGTCTTGAGATCCGTCTGCTGCATTTCCTCAATGACGGTATTGAGCGCCTTCTTGAGGTCATAGTCCATGCTGTCCTCGCCGGAGTAGCGGCGGATGGAGATGGTGCTGAACTCGGCAAACTCGTTGCCCTGAGCGTCGAATATCTCAAGAACATCATCGTTGCTCTTGATAGTGTACTTCTGTCCCTCGTAGCTGAACTTGCCGCTGTCATAAGCCGCAAGCAGAGCGTTGACGCGGAACTCGTCACTGACCTTCAGACCGGTCTCAAAGGTATCAAGGGTGAAGCGAGTGTAAACCATGGCCATGCTGGGCTCGCCGCTCGTATAAACGTGGTGCGTCTCGCCCTTGTTGAGGATGGTGTAGTTTACGCCTTCAAAGCTGAAAGCCTTTGCCTCGGACTCGATGGCCGCGAGCATTGCCGCCTCAAACTCTTCACCGAGGCTGCCCTCGGCGTAGTTGATGCCGTCGGAGGTCTTGGTTATGGTATAGCTCTTGCCGGAGCCCTTCTTATAAGAATAAGTCTCGCCGCCGAACTTAAATTCGCCGCTCTTGCCCTTGCAGGCCTTTGCCGCATCTTCAAGTCCCTCTATCTCCTCACCGGAGAACTTGAGCTTCTTGCCGACGGCGTCATAGGTGCCGATGGTAACGGTGCTCGTACCGGCAGTGCAGACCTCATCCATTTCGCGGCCGCTGAGAGTATATATCTCGTCACCGAGACGGTTTATCTCAAAGTTGCCGGTCTCGCCCTCGACGAGCAGGTAATCCTTGCCCTCTTCGATCATGGACTTGATGTTGCTGTTCATCGCGGTAACGACCTTGCTGTCAAGCTCGACGGCGTCGTTGACGACATAGCCGTTATATGCGCTGTTTTCCTTGGCAAGCGCGTAGTTTACGTTCTGGTTATTGTACTTATAGAATATCTCCGTCTGACCGTGGGCATAGAACAGAGGCCCGAGGAAAGAGAACACAAACATGAATATAAGCACAACGGAGCCGAAAACCGCCAGTCTGTTGCGTATAAAGCGCTTAAAGACCTGACGACCGGGGGAGAGAACCTTGACGCGGGATACGTCGTCCAGATGTATCTCTTCGTTTCCAACCGGTTTTTTGTTCTGCTCGGCCGCTTCCTTGGCCTTGAGGACTTCATTCAGATTATATGATGCTGCCATAAAGTACCTCCTCAGCTCAAGCGCACACGCGGGTCAACAACGGCATACAGAAGGTCCGAAATGAGGTTGCCGAGCAGCGTGAGAATTGAAATGAATGCCAAATAGAACATGGTAAAGGGTATATCCGCCTGTGTCATCGAATAGTAGGAGGCATAGCCTATGCCGCGGATGCCGAACAGCGTCTCGGTGATGAGTGCGCCGGAGAAGAGGCTGGGCAGGCTGCCGCCGAGGGTGGTGATGAGGGGGATAAGGGTGTTGCGGAAGGCGTGCTTATTGATGACGTCCTTCTCCGGCACGCCCTTCGCGCGGGCGGTACGGATATAGTCGGCATTGAGCACTTCCAGCATATTGGTACGGGTGTAGCGCATGAGACCGCCTATGCTGATTATGGTAATGGTAATCGCGGGCAGGACAAAATGCTTGGCCACATCCAAGAATTTTCCGAAGTCAGAGAGATATTGATAATTTCGTCCCTGCATACCCGTAAGCTCAAACCAGCCGAGCTTGACGGAGAAGACGTATTTCAATATCGTTGCGAGGAAGAAGGTCGGCATCGAGATACATATCATCGAAACGACCGTGGTGAAGTAGTCGGTAAAGCTGTACTGCTTGCGGGCAGCGGCAATACCAAGGGGAATTGCTATAAGAATTTCAAGGATAAACGACACGAGTCCGAGCGCAAAGCTGTACCAGACGGTGTCATGGAATTTCTGGGTGACGGGGACAGTCCAAGACCAGCTCTCGCCCCATTCACCTCTCACAGCACTCTTAAGCCATGTAAAGTAACCCTGAACGATGCCTTTATCCATGCCGTATTGCGCATTCAAATCCGCAAGCCACTCGGAGTAGCTCTTGCTTGCGCCGGGGCGGGAAGCCAGTTCTCTTGCCTTTGTCTCAATAAAGCCCATGGGCATATTGTACATTAGCACATAGATCAGGAACATTACAAAGAACAAAATCAAAGCGCTGTAAAGCAAACGTTTAACTGTATACTTTGCCACACTATTTCACTGCTTTCTTAAATATTTGTTTCACAGCCAAGCACGGAAGGGGTAAAAACCCCTCCCGTGCGATGATTTGGTGATGTAATTAAGCTAAACTCAATTACTTGACTGCCAGAGTCTCGATCTCGGCCTTCCAACCCCAGTACGGAGTCATATCCTTAGGCAGAGTGTCGCAATCAACACGGATGGTGGATGCAACGGTGCAATCCTTGCGCTGGTAGACAGGCAGCTCAACGCCCCAATCCATGATGATTTCCATGGCCTGCTTGTAGACGGACTTACGGTACTCGGTGTCAGCGCTGGTGCGGCCGTCGATGATCAGAGCATCGAGGGCGGGATCATCTACCTGGTAGTGGTTGGAGTTAGTGCCCTTACCATGTGCATTGCTGCTGTGGTAGACCTGGTACATATCGGGGTCAGCGGTGGACTGCCATGCAGCAACCCACATCTGAGCGGTGTTGCCCTCGAGAGCGTTGTTCCAAACGGAGGAGCCGACGTCGTTAACGGTGAGCTTGATGCCGATGGTCTCAAGTGCCTTGGAGGCGGCAGTTGCAATGCCGTAGGTCGGGTGATCCTGCTTGCCATTGCCGGGGATGAGGATCTCGTAGGACTCGGGAGCGCCTGCGGGAGCGGAAGCGACCTTGCCGTCAGCATCGAAGGTGTAGCCAGCCTTCTCGAAGAAGGTGACTGCTGCCTTGAGAGCTGCGTCGTACTTCTGCTCGTCGTTCATGCTGGAGTCAAAGATGTCGTTGCCGTCGGCATCGACAGAGTATGCTGCACGGTAGCCCTCGTCAGCAGGCTGAGGAGCTGCCCAAGAGGTGTTGGAGATGGGGTACTGGATAACTGCGGCACGGTCGCCGTAGTAGGAGTTGATAACGGTGTCACGGTAGACTGCCAGAACGGTCATGAAGCCCTTACGGAGAGCCTTGGACTCCTCGGAGCCGGGGTCGCCGCCGATGTTGACGAGGTCAGCATTGATGCCGAGGTAGCCGTAGCCGCGGTAGTCAACAAGGATGGTGGTGAGAGTATCGCCGGTGAGCTCGCCGTTGGAGTTAGCATCGGTGATAGCGTTCAGGGTCTCCTCGCTGATGGAGGGGACTGCGAGGTCGTAGGTGCCGGTGACGATACCGGGAACGTAGTCAGCATCCTCGCCTTCCTTGAAGAGGATGGTCTTGGTCTTGGGCTCGCCAAGGAAGTAGGTGGGGTTGGCTTCCATGGTGACAACGCCGTTCTCGTAGCTCTTGAAGATGTAGGGACCGCAGCCGAGAGGTTCGGTGGTCTTTGCCTTGACGCCGCTCAGGTCGCCCTTGTCAAAGCCGAACTTGTTGTTGTCGTAATCGTACTTGCTGACGTCGCCATAGTGGTGCAGAGGAGCAATGATGAAGCTCATGTTGTAGATGGCGGTTGCATCGTACTCAGTCATATGTACGGTGAGGGAGTAGTCGCCGGTACGGATGATGCCCTTGATGTTGGGAACGTCGTCGCCGGTAGCAACGAGCTTATCGTAATCTGCAAAGTCATCCATGAGATCCCAGATGGAGGAGCCGGCGCTCTCGGTCTCAGCAGCCTCGACAACGCTGTCGAAGTTTGCCTCGATTGCAGCCCAGAAGTCAGCAACGGTTGCGCCTTCAGTCCAAGCGTCGCCGTAGCCCCACATGTTCATACCGAACTTGACCTGCAGAGCAGGATCAGCGGCTATCTCATCGGGAGTTGCTTCGATGACGCCGGTGTACTCGTCGGTGTTGTAGCTGCCGACAACGGTGTCAACGATTTCCTGTGCCAGCTTTGCGCCTGCGGCGTCAATGCTTGCCCAGAATGCGGTCTGAGTGGCTTCGTCCCAGAGGGAGAAGTCAGTGTTGTCACGGCCTGCCTCGGCAAGGAGCTTGTAGAGGTACTGCTGAGAATTGTAGTAGTCAGCCATGCCCTCGATAGGCAGTGCGTAAACAGTGGAGCTGCCGTCGTAGGACGGGTCAGCCATAACGTAGATACCGAAGATAACGTCATCAATGGTGGCGGGGGTGCCGTCGGAGAAGACGATATCGTCACGCATGGTGAGGTTGTAGTCAACGGAACCGTCATCGTTCTGAACGACGTCAACATCGCCCATGCCATAGTAGGTGTAATCGGTGCCGTTGTACTCAACGGTCTCGCCCTCTATGCCGTGGTGAATGATTGCGCCGCCGCGGTCAGCAGCAAGCAGACCGCCGGTGAAGTTGGAGACGACTTCTTCGTCATACGCGGTGGTATAGAAGAAGGGGCTGAACTTCTGGCCGAAGGTGGAGGTTGCATAGACCAGGGTGGATGTGTTCTCCTCGGCAGGAGCCTGAGTCTCTTCGGCAGGTGCCTGAGTCTCTTCGGACGGTGCGGGGGTGCTGGAGTTGCCGCATGCGCAAAGAGCAAGAACCATAACAAGAGCCAGAACAAGAGCGAGGATCTTCTTGATGTTGCTCATTTTCATTTTTCCTCCTTGATAGGATTTTTATTTATTAAACGCGGGCTTCTATAATTAATTAAGCCCTGCGGTTAATAACTGGATCAGATAAGCTTCGTCGCCACCGCCTGACGGCGGGAGAACGAGAGCGCGAACGCCGCGCAGAGTATCACGGCGCCGGCGGCAAAGGAGATGTCCGCCGCATTGAGCTTTTCCGGCGCGGCTATCGCGGTGATGCCTTCGGCGATCAAGGCGACCGCCGTGAGGATGATGCCGAATACCGAAGCCGAGGGGAGATTCCCTGCGACCTTCTCCGCCTCCGAGCGCTTGAGCTTATCGCCCGCGCGCAGCAGCTCGGCGACCGCGGAACTGACGTACCACAGCGGCACGGCCGCAAACACGAAGGGAAGGATCACATACATGAGCTTTCCGGCTCCGGACGGGAGCCACAGAGCCACGATATACGCAAGCCAGCCAAGCGCGGCGGCGGGAGCAAGGAGCCTGCCGCTCTTCTTCGCGGCGGCGGCATTGCAGAAGCAGAAATACGAACCGACATATATCGGCACGGATCTGACCCTGCCCTTTTCGTCGATAGTTTCGGAAATTTCGTAATCCCGTACGTATTTTTTCTTTGCCATGCGAGCTTTTCCCCGTCAGCTTCCTCCGGCGCAGCGGTCTGCGCCAGTGCAAATTGCTAAAGTTGGTTTACATATTGTGATATGTCATTATATCTGAAATATTACAATTTGTCAATGACATCCACATTTTAGATAGCACAAAGTCCACGGCTGGCGTACAAGTGTTTCTGCAGCACTATACACAAAACCATCGGATTCTTCAGTTTCGTCATTAGCTTTTCTAATACATATACACTTTCGCCAGCGGCGGCTAAGCGCCCCCCGTTATTACAAATCGCAGTGATACCGCGGCTTTCCAAGGCTCTTGCGGCCATACTCTATCGCGCCCGTCGGGCAGTGACAGATGCAGGCCATGCAGTGCGTGCAGTTTTTGCCCCACACAGGCAGGCCATCGACGATGCTGATATCGTTCAGCGGACACAGCTGCGCGCATTTGCCGCAGCCAATGCATTTATCGTCGGCGCGGAATTTATCCGCTTTCACGAAAAGCGCGTAAAACACCGGGTTTGCTGCGGTACTCATAAAGCGGTCATAGAGATTGTTCCGCGGCGCGGCGAACTCGAAGCCCTCGGATATCTTCCGCGCGGCCTCGTCTATCGAGGGAGACGCGGCCTCAATTATCCGCGCGGCTTCCGGCGCTTCGGGCGCATCGAACATGGCGATATAGTTCTCCGGCATTATCACCTGCGCGGTGCCCATATACGCGAAGCCCTTATCCGCACACAGGCGCTTGTTGTACTTCGCCGCGTTGCCGATCTCGCTGCCGCAGTTCATCACGAACCACACCTTGTCCGCGCCGGAAAATTCTACTCTGCGTATCCACTCCTCGACCACGCGCGGGATGCGCCAGCCGTAGGTAGGCGTCACGAATATCAGGCGGCCGTCGGCGCGAACTGCCCCGGTATCGCCGCTTTTTATCCTGTCATTGACACTGACAAGCTCATCGCCGAGCGCCGCGGCGAGTCTGCGGGCTATATAGCGGCTGTTGCCCGTGCCGCTGAAAAAGAGGATCATACGCGTTCTCCTTTTCCTATAAAAATATTAAATGCCGGAACCCCACACAGGCAGGCTTGCGGCATTTATTGATTTGATCTCAACTCTGAGAAATTTTACTCTATTTGCTCACGGCTGTCAATCAAAAAAGCCCGAAACTACGCGCATTTCCCCTCCGGCGGCAAAAAATCAGGGCACGGGATATCCCGTGCCCTGAAGCGTTTTATTTTGCGCAGGCTCTCTCGAACTCTTCCTGGATCTCCTTTTCGGGTTCGGCGGTGAGCAGGCTCACGACGACGATGAACACGCAGGATATCACGAACGCGGGCAGCAGCTCGTATATTCCGAGCGCGCCGCCAAGAGGTGCGACGCAGTATTTCCACACGAACACCATCGCTGCTCCGGAGAACATGCCCGCAATCGCGCCCCACTTGTTGCAGCGCTTCCAGAACAGGGAGAACAGCATTATCGGGCCGAAGGTCGCGCCGAAGCCCGCCCACGCGAAGGATACCACGCGGAATATCGAGCTGTTGGGGTCGCTGGCGAAGATGACTCCGAGCACCGCAACGCCGACGACGGTGATGCGCGCGATGAGCATGGTCTTCTTATCGCTCATCTTCACGCCGAAGACGTCGGTGAGTATGTTGTGGGTGACGCCGGAAGCAGCGGCAAGGAGCTGCGCGTCTGCGGTGGACATGGTGGCGGCGAGGATGCCGGCGATTATGATGCCCGCGACGATAGCAGCGAGCGTGCCGTGCGTCGAGATGAGCGCCGCGGAGTTGACGATCAGGTTCTCCGCCTCGGCCTCGGAGCCGGGCATCGCTATCGCTCCGGCCTTGACCATGCCGAAGCCGACGATGCCGATTATGACCGCGGCGCCGAGAGAGATGACGACCCAGATGGAGGCGATGCGGCGGCTGAAGTTCAGCTTACTCTCGCTGCCGATGGCCATGAAGTGCAGCAGGATGTGCGGCATGCCAAAGTAGCCGAGGCCCCATGCGAGCGTGGAGACGATGCTCAGAGCGCTGTACGTCGAGGCCGTGCCGGTCGCGGCGTCGTAGCCCTGCGTCATGTTGAGATAGCCCGGCAGCGCGCTGGCGTTGTCGATGACCGTGTCCAGTCCGCCCGCCTGCTGCACGCCGAAGCACACAATGACGATGAGCGCGATCGTCATGAAGATAGACTGAATCAGGTCGGTGAACGAAACGGCCATGAAGCCGCCCATCACCGTGTACAGCACGACCACAATGCCGCCGACGATCATCGCCGTGTGGTACTCCACACCAAAAAGGCTATTGAAGAGCGTGCCGATGGCCTTGAAGCCGGACGCCGTGTAGGGAATGAAGAAAATGAGGATCACGACCGCCGCGATGCAGGAAAGCAGATGCTTCTTATCTCCGAAGCGGCGGGCGAAAAAGTCGGGGATCGTGATGGCGCCGAGTTTGGCCGAATACCGGCGCAGGCGGCGCGCGACGATCAGCCAGTTGAGATACGTGCCGATGGCCAGACCGATGGCCGTCCACGTCACCTCCGGCAGTCCGCAGAGGTAGGCAAGGCCAGGCAGACCCATCAAAAGGTAGCTGCTCATGTCGCTCGCCTCAGCGCTCATGGCCGTGACGACAGGGCCCATCTTGCGCCCGCCGAGGTAGAAGTCGTCCGAGCTGCTGCCGCTGCCCTTCTTGCCAAAATACACGCCCACCAACACCATCGCGGCGAGGTAGAGCACGATGGTCACTACAATAATGATCTGTGCGCTTGTCATGTGATTTTCTCCTTCAGCTTTCGTTAAGACGAGCACAATATAGCACAAAAGAAAGTAGACGTAAATACAGAACGCCGTACAGAATAATTTCTGTACGGCACTGCGAAATTTTGAATTTTCGATTGATTTTACTGCATTTTCTGCAAGACGATTTAGTAGACTGTTTTTGAAACAAGTTTTATTTTTTGCGAAAGCCATCTAAAAAGAGCGGCATCATCTCGCGCGCATACTGGACGAGCGAATATTCCCCGCCCGAAAGGCACCAGTCATACATCAGCCCGCGCTCGAACATCGCGTAGGCCTTGACGATCTCGCTCACGGTACGCGTGTCGGTCAGCTCCTCGCGCTCCTGCCCCTGAGAGACGATCTGGCGCAGAAGACGATAGTACATGCGTTTGCGGTCGAGCAGATGCTTTTCTCCCTTGGTGACAAGCTGGGAGGAAAAAAGCCGCGCCAGAAGCTCGATGGAGACCGTGTTTTCGATCGTCGTGAACAACTCCTGATTGAGCCAGCATAAGAGCTCGATGCAGTCCATCTCGTCGTGGGGCTGCTGCATCAGCTCCTCATACCGCTCGTCAAACAGCACCGAGAGGGACGAGAGCAGCGCGTCCTTGCCGTCAAAATAGTGGTAAAACGAGCCCTTCGACGTCTCCGACTCGAAGATGATCTCCTCCACCGTCGTCTCCTCATAGCCCTGCTCGTAAAAGAGCTTCCACGCCGCCGAGACGATGCGCGCCTTGGTGTTGCGGCTCGATTTTCTTGCCATGTGCTCCCCTCCCCTGTTTCTATTGATTGTATCACAGTGCGCTGCCCGCTGCCAAGCGTTTTGCGCTCATCCGAGGTTTTTCCGCAGAAATGTGCGAGCATTTTCAAAGAAAATGCCGTCCGCGTCCGCCTGCGATACGTCGCGCGAGAGCAGATACTCGTAAAAGTCCGCCGTCTTTTCCGCCGAATCGAGGCACGGCGGCAGCGCCGCGCCGTCGAAGTCCGAGCCGAGGGCGAGGTTTTTGCGCGCACCGAGGTCGAAAAAGTGCGCCACATGGCGATAGACGTCGTCTAAGCTCCTGACCGCTCCCCCGTCGCGCAGGAATGGCCCGTAGTAGTTGAGGCCGATCAGGCAGCCGCGGCGCACCATCTCTTTGATCTGCACGTCCGTCAGGTTGCGCTTGTGCGCGCAAATTGCGCGGGCGTTGGAGTGCGTGGCGAGAAACGGCCTTTCCGCCGTCTCGAACACGTCCGCGAGCCCCGCGTCGTTCAGGTGCGAGACGTCGATCAAAATGCCGCAGCGCTCCATTTCGCGCACGGCGGCGCGGCCAAAGTCCGTCAGGCCGCGGTCCGTCACATTGCCCGAGCCGAGTTCGTTTTCCCCATTCCACGTCAGCGTCACAGCGCAGACGCCCTGACGCTTCAGCTCCCCGATGCGCGACAGGTCGCCCGCAAACGCGCTGCCGTTTTCCACGCTCAGAAAGGCTGCGGTTTTCCCCGCCGCCCACGCGCGCTCCATATCGGCAACATTGCGGCAGGGCGACACGCGATCCGTGAATTTTTGCATCTGGCGATTGAAATTCGCGCAGGCGTTGTCAAAAAAGCGGACAGCCTTCTCCCCGCGCAGCTCATCGGGCACGAACACGGCGAAAAACTGCGCCCAGTGGATGTCCTTTGGAATACTTGTGAGCGACAGCGTGCGCGCGGGATCGTCGAGCGTGTCGATGATGTTCGATCCTGCGTACATGCAGTCGGTCAGCGTGTCGCAGTGGAGGTCGATGAGGGCGTAAGGACGCATGTGGGCACTTCCTTTTCAAAAAAGATCACGCTGCATTATACGCTCTTCCCGCCCGTTTCTCAACCGGCAAAGTTTAAGGAATTCTGAGGATTCTTAGCGTGCTCTTTACAAAGGCGCGGCAACACTGATATACTGGGCATCGAAAGGGGCGAAACGCCATGGACAATATTTCCCAGATCATCTCCCGCTCGATCGGTGGCTACAGCATCGGCAGCATCCTTTCCGCGCTGCTGACGTTCCTCATCTGCCTGATCGTCGTGCGGCTCGTGCTCAAGCTCTGTTCGCGGCTGCTCTCGCGCGCGAACCGCCTGAACGAGCGGCTGCAAAAGGTCATCCTCACGAGCCTCAAAACACTTCTGTATCTGCTTACCATCATCATCACAGCCGAGGCGCTCGGCATCAACACCTCGTCGCTCACCGCCATCATGTCGGTGCTGACGTTGGGCATCACGCTGGCCGCCGAGGACATTCTCGGCAACGTCGCCGGCGGGCTCGTCATCCTCTTCTCGCATCCGTTCTCGCTCGGCGACGAGATTGAAGTCGGCGGCACGACCGGCACGGTGCGCGAAATTTCACTGACGCACACGAAGATCGAAGCGCCGGATGGACAGATCGTGCTCCAACCCAACCGCGAAATGTCAAGCTCGAAGATCATCAACTTCACCGTCCTGGGCCGCCGCCGCATCGTCTACAAGGTCACAGCATCCTACGACGCGCCGACGGACGAGGTGAAGCAGGCCTGCATGGAAGCTGTTCTCGCCTTCCCCGCCGTGCTGAAAGAACCCACGTCGACGGTGTATCTCTCGAATTACGGTGCCAGCTCCATCGAATACACCATCCGCTGCTGGACGGCGGCAGACGCCTACTGGGACACTTATTTTAAGATGTACGAGCGCCTGCGCGACACCTTTGCAAAGCACAACGTGGAGATGTCTTACGATCATCTGAACATCCACGTCGTACCGGAGAAACAGAATGAAAATTAAAGTCGTCGATATGACATATGAACAGGCGCTTGCCCAGCCGCCGCAGGTGCACAAAAAGCCGAAAAAGCCGTCGCTCCTGTTCCGGACGGTCCTGCGCGCAGCCTCCGCGCCCGACCTTCTGGCGACGCATTTCCACTGCGAGAAAGTCGGCATGGCGCAGATCAAAAGCGATGAGCCCTGCCTTGTCCTGATGAACCACTCGTGCTTTCTCGACCTCAAAATCGCAGAGGCGGTGCTGTACCCGCGCCCGTTCAACATCGTCTGCACGTCGGACGGCTTTGTCGGCAAGGAGTGGCTGATGCGCAGCGTCGGCTGCATCCCCACGCGCAAGTTCTGTTCGGACGCGGCGCTCGTGCGCGACATGCTCTACTGCGTGCGGACGCTCAAAACGTCGGTGCTGCTCTATCCCGAGGCAAGCTACAGCTTTGACGGCACGGCCACACCGCTGCCGGAGAGCATCGGCAAGTGCGTCAAGGCGCTGAATGTGCCGGTCGTGATGATCCGCACCTACGGCGCGTTCGCGCGCGACCCGCTCTACAACGGACTGCAGAACCGCAGGGTCAATGTCTCCGCGGAACTGCGCTATCTGCTCTCGCCCGAGGAGGCCGCGGAAAAGAGCGCGGACGCGATCA
>ERZ780223.2547-NODE-2547-length-15227-cov-3.147047_pt1 | contig 15227 bp, 12 predicted proteins | sample MGYA00511016_ERZ780223 | MGnify/ENA primary metagenome ERZ780223 (study PRJEB29588, sample SAMEA2159032) | human gut metagenome | biome: human gut; feature: human-associated habitat; material: faeces | place: Denmark | collected 2008/2010 ... | reverse complement strand
CCGCAGAGTCTGTGGTGTTGACACACTGTCCGCCGTTACCGGACGCACGCATGACATCGATACGGATATCTTTGTCATCGATCACAACATCGAACTCCTCTGCCTCCGGCATGATTGCAACCGTCGCAGTGGACGTATGGATTCTTCCTCCGGACTCGGTCTCCGGGACACGCTGTACACGGTGAACACCGCTCTCGTATTTTAACTTGGAGTACGCGCCATGACCGGTGATCATGAACTCGACTTCCTTCATGCCGCCGATCCCGCTCTCGCTGACGTTGATCATCTCTGTCTTCCAGTGCTGGCTCTCCGCGTAATGCACATACATGCGGTATAGCTCGGAAGCGAATAACGCTGCCTCGTCTCCGCCTGCACCGGCACGGATCTCAACAATAACGTTTTTCTCATCGTTCGGGTCCTTCGGGAGAAGCAGGATCTTTAACTCCTGTTCCAGCTCCTCGATCCTCTTCTTCGCGTCGGCAAGCTCTTCCTTCGCAAGTTCCTTCATCTCCTCGTCGCTCTCCTCGTCGAGAAGTGCCAGGCTGTCCTCAACATCCTGTTTCGCCTGCTTGTACTGCTTGTACGCATCAACGATCGGTGCCAGATCAGCCTGTTCTTTCATCAGCTTGCGGAATCTTCTCTGGTCCTCCGCCACCGACGGGTTGTTTAACTCCAGCATCAGTTCCTCATAATGCCGCAGCATATCATCCAAACGGTCAAACATTGATATACCTCCTCATACACCTGCAGCCTGCCAGGTTCCGCACACGACACGGTCCTTTCCTGTCAGATCCTGAATCACTCTTGTATCCTTAAAACCATGGATATCCAGCAGTTCCTTCACCGCTGCTCCCTGGTCATATCCGGTCTCAAAATACACATGTCCTCCCGGCGTCAGATGTTTGGCACATTCTTCTGCCAGAATTCTGTAAAAATAAAGCCCGTCCGCGGTCCCGTCAAGAGCTCCTCGCGGCTCATGGTCCCGCACTTCCGGTTCCAGCTCCTCGATCACAGCGCTGGGAATGTAGGGCGGGTTGGATGTGATGATATCGAAGGTTCCGGCTTCACTCTGGGGCATGGCTGTGAACAGGTCGCCCTGACGGAAGATGAACGGATGCCCGGCCTGTTCAGGCGCAGCCTGTGTTTCCGTGTGTGAAACCACTGCAAATCCATGCATCTTTGCGTTCCGCTCTGCCACCTTCAATGCCTCCTCTGACAAATCTGTGGCCGTTACCGATTCGTAGCCGCCCTTCACCGCCAGGCTGATGGCAATACAGCCGGATCCGGTACACAGATCCAGCAGACGGATATCCGGGTCTTTCTGCTCGTGCAGTACCTGTTCCACCAAAGTCTCCGTATCCTGTCTCGGAATCAGCACATCCGGTGACACCTGAAACTCAAGTCCCATAAACTCCTGTGTCCCCGTCAAATGCTGCAGTGGAATATGCTCTGCTCTTTTTCGGAGCATTCCCCGATAATCCGCTTCCAATTCATCCGGCACCGTATCCTGCTGATGCAGAAAAAACTGCGCCCGGTTCATTCCACTGACATGCTCAAGCAAAAGCCATGCATCACATTCCGCATCGACAATTTCTGCCTGAGCCAGAATGTGCTTTCCTTCTTCCAGAAGCTCTCTATAGACCACGCAAACACTCATTCCTTTCCAAACCCCGTCAGACGCCGGCTGCTATTTATCATCGAAGAAACGATCCAGACTCTTCAGCTCGTCCTTATCCTGATCAAGCTGCAGCTTTGGCAGCTCCTGCGTTGCTGCAATTCGTTCTGCCGTCCGCTTTCTCGCCTCCTGATATGCCCGCTCATGAGCAGCCTCTCTTTCCTCCTGCTCCTTGATCTGGCGCATACGCTCTGCCGCACGGTTGCGGTATCTTGCTTCGCGCTCCTCCAGTTCACGGCGCTTCTTGGAACGTGGAAGCTTATCAAAAATACTTTTCTTTTTCGCCGGTCTGCGGTCAGACTTTCTGCTTTCTTTCCGGACAGCCTTTTCTTCCCTGACTGCTGCCTCGGTTTCTTTCTCAGACACTGCAAAGACCTTCTCTTCTTTTGTCACGGTCTTCTTCTCTGTCGCTGAAGTCCTCTCGTCCTTCGTTTCCTCTTCTGCCTTCGGCTTCTTTGCTGTGGAAGCTTTCTCTGCCTTCTTGCTTTCCTGCGGTCTGTCAAAGGCTTTCTCATCCTCTGCACTCAGCTCCATGGAAGTCTCCGGATCCGGTGCGGCGAAGGACTGCTCGTAATCGGCATCCTGAACAATATCTTCCGGAATGACCTTCTTTTCTTCCCGCTCACGATGCTTCTTATGACGCTTGCGTCTGCTTAATTCCTTCCGGAGCCCTGCCTGATAGGCTCTCCAGTCAAATACTGCCTCTACCGATGCGATCGCAACCTCGATCATTCCGTCATCCGGCTCCCTGGTCGTCAGCTTCTGCAGCCACATTCCCGGCTTTCCAAGAAACAGAACCACCGGATTGTCCGAATTACCGACAAACTGGATGAATTCAAAGGAAACACCCGCTACAACCGGGATCAGCAGAATACGATACAGCATCCTGAGCCACAGATTGTCAATCCTTATAAACATAAAAAAGATAATACTGACGATCATTACCACAAGCAGAAAACTTGTCCCGCATCGTCTGTGATATCTCGACTGTGTCCGTACATTCTCAACCGTCAGATCAAGTCCGTTCTCCACGCAGTTGATCGTCTTATGTTCTGCGCCATGATACATAAAGGTACGCTTAATATCACTTAGAAATGATATTGCAACCACATACCCGAGAAACAGAAGCATCTTCAATGCAGCCTCGATCACTGTGAGCATTGTCTGCGAATGCACCTTGCCACGAAACAGCTCCGACACGGCAAACGGCAGGATCATAAAAAATCCGATTGCCAGCAAAATAGACAATGTCACGATCAGAACATTCTCCAGAACCTCTCTCCGGTCTGACACCTGCGTCTCTCCCTGCTGCAGGGAACGTTCCTCTTCCTCCTCCAGAAAGCCGGAGGAATACGTCAGCGTCTTAATTCCAAGCACCAACGACTCTATAAATGCGACAACCCCTCTGATGATCGGAAGCCGCAGAAAAATATTGCGTTCCCGGATACTTCGTGTGTCCCAGTTTTTAACAGAAATTTCTCCATCGGGCTTTCTGACTGCCACGGCGTATTTGTCGTGGTTGCGCATCATAACGCCCTCGAGCACTGCCTGCCCGCCAATTCCTGATGATTTCATAGTAATTATCCTTCCTCAATAATGCATTCCAACGAAAACTGTTTTTAACACAAATGGTCACAATACCACAAAGGTACTGTGACCATTTGAAAGACCGGAAAACCGGCCAGATATCCCGCTAGTTTGCGTTAATGCCATAACGACGATTGAACTTATCAATCGCACCACGAGCTTTAACAGCCTTCTGCTGTCCGGTGTAGAATGAATGGCACTTAGAGCAGATTTCTACATGGATCTCTTCCTTTGTAGAACCTGTTACAAACTCATTTCCACAGTTGCAGACAACCTTTGCCTGATAATAATTAGGATGAATTCCTTCTCTCATGATGTTAGTAACCTCCTTTCGTTATCCTGACAGGGATAACCTATTACTTACACACAACTTACTCAGTATATCATAGCATAATTTCAAATGCAAGCATTTTTCTCAGACAATTTTCACTTTTTTGACAAGCTGGATCAGTTCCTTATTATCTTTTGTCTTGCGGAACATGGAAATAATATTTTCCACTGCCTCCTCAGACTTGGAACCGCCAAACGCCTTACGGATCAGGAAATTCGCCTCAAGCTCCTCCTGATCTAACAAAAGATCATCTCTTCGCGTGCTGGATCTCGGCAGATCGATCGCCGGGAAGAGGCGCTTTTCAGAAAGACTTCGATCCAGAACCATTTCCATGTTACCGGTTCCCTTAAACTCCTCAAACACAACATCATCCATCTTACTGCCGGTATCCACCAGTGCTGTTGCAAGCACGGTCAGACTTCCGCCCTCGCGCATATTACGCGCCGCACCAAAGAAACGCTTCGGCATGTAAAGTGCTGCCGGATCAAGACCACCGGATAATGTACGACCGCTTGGCTGAACAGTCAGGTTATACGCTCTCGCCAGACGTGTAATGGAATCCAGAAGAATCATCACATCACCGCCGTGCTCCACCAGACGTTTTGCACGCTCGATCACCATTTCCGATACACGCTTATGATTTTCCGGAAGCTCATCAAAGGTCGAATAGATCACTTCTACATTCTCTCCCTGAATCGATTCCTTGATATCGGTCACCTCCTCCGGACGCTCATCGATCAGAAGAACGATCAGATGCATATTCGGATGATTATGTGTGACTGATTTTGCTACCTGCTTTAACAGTGTCGTCTTACCGGTCTTCGGCTGGGATACGATCATTCCTCTCTGTCCTTTTCCGATCGGCGAGATCAGATCCATCATTCTCATGGAAATATTACTGTTACCGGCTCCCGGCACCTCCAGGCGGATCCGCTCATTCGGAAAGATCGGGGTAAGATTTTCAAACTTCGCTCTTGCCGCCGTCTCCTCCAGACTAAAGCCATTGACCGTATTCACATAAAGCAGAGCGCTGAACTTCTCATTCTGATTCTTAATTCTTGTATTGCCCACAAGAATATCACCGGTGCGCAGGCCAAAACGGCGTATCATTGCAGGAGATACATAAACATCCGCCTCGCCCGGCAGATAATTGTCACAGCGCACAAAACCATATCCCTCCGGCATTACTTCAAGAATACCTGTCTTTGTCTCGCCACTGTCAAGCTGTGCCAGCTCAGAAAACGGCATCGTCGCTGCATCGCCTCTCATATTTACATGACCGGTATGCTGTGAATCGTCATGAGCCGCATTCCTGTCATGTGTACTGTAGTTTTCCTGGTTATTTCCATTCTCATCACGGCTGTAGCGCTCCTCACGTCCGTTACTTCTCTCGTCACGGCTGTAGCGGTCCTCACGTCCGTTATTCCTCTCGTCACGGCTGTAACGGTCCTCACGTCCGTTACTTCTCTCGTCGCGGCTATAGCGGTCCTCACGTCCGTTACTTCTCTCGTCGCGGTTATAACGGTTATCTCTGCCGGATCCATATCTGCGATCCTCGCGGACGTTATGCATTTCCTGCAGATTCGAGGTATATCCGCCACGGACAACCGGTCTTGGTGCTCTGCTTCCTGCCGCACCTCTGTCCTCATAATCATTCTTTCTTGCCGGACGTCTCTCTGTTCTTCTTCCTGCCGGCTTTGCCGTTGTCTTTGCTGTTCTTTTCCCCTCGGTCGTATCTGATTTCTTCTCTCTTGAACCTTTTGCAGAACTTTTCGCAGTTTTCTCTGCTTCCGGTGCCTCCCCGGATGCCAGAATTTTTTGAATCTCTCCGATCAATTCCTTTTTCTTAAATGTCGTTGCGTTCTTCATGCCAAGCTTTCTGCCATACAAACGTAACTCCACCAATGACATTTTTTCTAACTCTTCCATGCATTACCTCCATTTGGAATAACTATTTAATTATATATCCTCTGAAATTTAATGAATCTTCAACGAAATAAACTCTGAAATAATCAACAATAGAACAAATGAATTCCGTCTGACAGATCAATTTTCTTAAGTATATACAAAAATTCCCAATCTGTAAATACCCAACCGGATTTTCTTGTTTTCATATATAAAATATGATATGATTGATTTATATGGCTTACGCCAAGAACACGTTTATAGAAAGGTTTGGATTGAATTATGGATCTCAAAGAAAAAGCATTATCGCTTCACAAAGAATGGAACGGAAAAATCACAACAACACCGAAATGTCAGGTGAAATCCAGAGAGGATCTGGCACTTGCATATACTCCGGGCGTTGCTGAACCATGCAAAGTCATTGCCGAGGATAAGGAAGCGGCATATACATACACCATCAAGTCGAACACCGTCGCCGTCGTTTCTGACGGAAGTGCTGTTTTAGGACTGGGTAATATCGGTCCGGAGGCTGCAATGCCTGTTATGGAAGGAAAGGCTGTCCTTTTTAAAGAGTTTGGCGGTGTCAATGCATTTCCGATCTGCCTCGATACCCAGGATACGGATGAGATTGTCCAGACCGTGATCAATATTGCTCCTGCTTTCGGCGGCATCAATCTGGAGGATATCTCCGCACCACGCTGCTTCGAAATTGAGGAGCGTCTCAAGAAAGCATTAAATATTCCTGTCTTTCACGATGACCAGCACGGTACAGCAATCGTTGTTCTCGCCGGTATCATGAACGGACTGAAGGTTGTCAATAAAAAGAAAGAGGACTGCCACGTTGTTGTCAACGGTGCCGGATCTGCCGGAGTTGCGATTACCAAGCTGCTGCTTCGTTTCGGTTTCCCGGATGTAGTTATGTGTGATAAGTCCGGTATCCTTTCCAGGGAATCTGCCGATCTTAACTGGATGCAGAAGGACATGATGGAGATTACCAACCTGACCGGCAAGACAGGTACTCTTGCCGATGCACTCAAGGGTGCTGATATTTTCGTTGGTGTATCCGCTCCAAATATCGTCACACCGGAGATGGTTGCTTCCATGAACAGGGACGCGATCCTGTTTGCCATGGCGAACCCTGTACCGGAGATCATGCCGGATGTTGCAAAGAAAGCCGGTGCGCGTGTTGTTGGTACCGGTCGCTCCGATTTTCCAAATCAGGTCAACAATGTTGTTGCATTTCCGGGCATCTTCAAGGGTGCTCTCGAGGGACGTGCCAGCCAGATCACTGAGGAAATGAAGCTTGCCGCTTCCTATGCCATTGCAGGACTTGTTGCCGATGAAGATCTAAACGAAGATAATATTCTTCCGGAAGCGTTTGATCCACGCGTTGCCGAGGTTGTATCCCGGGCGATCAAGGATCACATTCACTAAGATGGGCAGACACCGACGAAGTCATTCCCCTGAGGAAGCTGCTTACGAAATGCATTGCAGACAATGGAACGGAAAGCCCTACTACTCTCTGGACTGTTATTTAAAGCAGCAGTTTGGAGAAAAGCTGTACAAGATCGCGATTGATGGCGGTATGACCTGTCCCAACCGTGACGGCACGAAGGGAAGGCTCGGCTGCAGCTTCTGCAGTGAAGGAGGTTCCGGTGATTTTGCGGTTCCACGCAATATGACCGGAGATTGCTTATCTCCGGTTCCGGTTCATGGTACGCCCGTTTACTCTGCTCTCACATATCATGCAGGCATTGTGACACGCCAGATTAATGAGGGGATCCGCCGGCTAAAAGACAGCCGGAAATATTGTGGAAACCGTTATATTGCTTATTTTCAATCCTACAGCAATACCTACGCTCCCATTTCCTATCTGCGTCCTCTCTACGAGGAAGCATTGTCCCATCCTCTTGTTGCCGGCGTATCCATTGCCACACGTCCGGACTGCTTTACACCAGAGACTTATGAGCTGCTTGCAACGTGTCATCAGCAAAAGCCGGTCTGGATCGAACTGGGGCTGCAGACAATTCATGAACGCACGGCAAAGCTGATCCGCAGAGGCTATCCGCTCTCCTGCTTTGAGGAGACAGTTCAAAGCCTTAAAGAATGCGGCATTCCGGTGATCGTCCATGTCATTCTCGGACTTCCCGGAGAAACATCTGAGGACATGCTGGAAACGATCCGCTACCTGAACACACTTGGGATTAACGGTATCAAATTACAACTGCTTCACATCCTGCAAGGAACAACACTTGCCGATGACTGGCAAAAAGGTCTCATTAACCCATTGACAAAAGACGAATATATTGCTATTCTACTTGATTGTATTGCCCATCTCTCACCGGATATCGTGGTACACCGCATTACAGGGGACGGGCCAAAGGATCTTTTACTGGCTCCGACATGGAGTCTGCACAAGCGCGATATTTTAAATACCATCGCACATCAGATGAAACAAACCCATCTCTATCAGGGATGCCTTATATAAAACGCAAAGGAGGTACCATTATGACACCAGAGTCGCTGCAGCTATATAAGCTGATCATCCTATATTTTCTGAATCAGGCAGACCAGCCTATGCCAAATGCTATTCTCTCTGATTTCATTTTGGAAACGGGATATACCGATTATCTGTCTATTCAGCAGACCTTATCGGAGCTTACGGAGGATGCCATGATCCTCGTGGATCAGACACACGAAAAATCCTACTACACCATTGCGGAGATTGGCAAGGAGACGCTTCGTTTCTTTGGTAATCAGCTTCCTACGGATACCTGCCGCCAGATTGATGAATATCTTGAGAAGAACCGTCTTGCGATCGTGGAGACAACCTCCATCAAGACCGATTACACGATGATCCGTCCGAACGAGTACCTTGCTACCGGCTGCATTTACGAACGTGGCAGCAAGCTTCTTGAAGTTTCACTGAATGTAACCAGCGAAGAGGAGGCGGTTGATGTCTGCCGCCGTTTCAAAGAGAAAAACGAAGATGTGTATGCACAGATCCTTTCTCTTTTATGTATGGATTAATTTTTTTTAAAGCAAAACCGGTTCCCAGTCATCCGCTGATTGATAAGCTTCCAGACCTCTGGATACCTGCCAATCATCACGAACTTTGGGGAACCGGTATATTTTTGTCCAATTCATGGACATTATTGATTAAAAACTTCTAAATTCTTTATTATTGACACTTTTAAGTGCAATTTCAAATGATTATTTTACCACAATACGCATAAATTTCTTCTTACCACGCTTGAGAACAATTCCGTCCTCACCGATGCTGTCCTTTGCGATCTGTGCTTTCACGTCAGTAATCTTCTCACCATCCACGGAGACACCGCCCTGCTCAACATTTCTGCGTGCTTCTCCGTTGGATGACGCCAGACCAGCCTTCACAAGGAGTCTGAGAATACCGATCGCACCATTTTCAAAATCCTCATCGCTAAGCTGAACCTCAGGCATATTGGCAGTATTTCCGCCACCGGCAAACAGTGCTCTCGCGCCTTCCTGTGCCCTCTGTGCCTCTTCCTCACCGTGAACCAGCTTGGTCAGCTCAAATGCCAGGATCTCCTTTGCCTCATTGAGACGGCTTCCCTCCCAGTGATCCATCTCTTCAATCTGCTCTAACGGCAGGAATGTCAGCATACGCAGGCACTTTAACACATCTGCATCTGCCACATTTCTCCAGTACTGGTAGAAATCAAACGGAGACGTCTTGTTCGGATCCAGCCATACCGCCCCGGACTGTGTCTTACCCATCTTCTTACCCTCAGAGTTCAAAAGAAGATTGATCGTCATTGCATACGCATCCTTACCAAGCTTACGACGGATCAGCTCCGTACCACCTAACATGTTACTCCACTGATCATCGCCGCCGAACTGCATATTACAGCCATATTTCCGGAACAGTGCGTAGAAGTCATAGCTCTGCATGATCATATAGTTAAACTCCAAAAAGCTTAAGCCGCGCTCCATACGCTGCTTATAACACTCTGCGGTCAGCATACGGTTTACGGAGAAATGCGGTCCTACATCACGAAGAAGCTCCACATAGTTCAGATCCAAAAGCCAGTCTGCATTGTTGACCAAGAGTGCTTTTCCTTCGGAAAAATCGATGAAACGGCTCATCTGCTTCTTGAAGCAGTCAACGTTGTGTGCGATCGTCTCCTTTGTCATCATCTGACGCATATCCGTACGGCCGCTCGGATCACCGATCATTGCAGTACCACCACCGATCAATGCGATCGGCTTATTCCCAGCCATCTGCAGACGCTTCATCAGACAAAGTGCCATAAAATGTCCTACATGAAGACTGTCTGCTGTCGGGTCAAAACCAATATAAAAGACAGCCTTTCCGTCATTAACTAATTCCTTGATCTCCTCCTCATCCGTTACCTGAGCGATCAAACCTCTTGCTACTAATTCGTCGTAAGTTGTCATTGTTCTTTTCCTTTCTTTTTGATTCCGTGCATTTTTGCACAAAAAAGTCCTTTACCGGCAAATGCCGATAAAGGACGATGTAATCGTGTTACCACCTTTATTCCTCCTCACCTCACGATGAGAAGCTCTGCAGGATACCTCTATATCCCTGCACAATAACGGAGTGCAATGCCGTCCGGACCTACTGTAACCTTCAGCCGGCTGCTCTGGGATGTATTCATATCAGGATGCCCCTGCGCCTCTCATCAACCGGCAGCTTTCTGTAGGTTTCCTCTGGTACTACTTCTTCCCTTCCTCGCATTTATATGTGATGAAGTGTCTCGTGATGTTCAACACATGAAAATTCAATTCCAAATATATCATGGTTATCAACTCGTGAAATATTCAATTCTAAATATCTCATATTCATCAACTCACGAAACTTACAAACTCAAGTATATCATGGAATATATCTGTTGTCAAATTAACTGCGATATCCGTTTGGATTCTTGCTCTGCCATCTCCAGGCATCCTCACACATCTTATCGATGCCATACTGTGCCTCCCAGCCAAGCTCTTCCTTCGCCTTCGTGCAGTCTGCATAACAGATATCAATATCTCCAGGTCTGCGCGGATCGATCACATATGGAAGCTCCTTACCGCAAGCCTTCTCAAAGTTATGAATGATATCCAGTACACTGTATCCAACACCGGTGCCAAGATTGTATGTAACAAGACCCGGATTCTGCTCCAGCTTCTCCAACGCCTTAATATGCCCCTTAGCAAGATCAACAACGTGGATATAATCACGCACACCGGTACCGTCCGGTGTATTATAATCGTTACCAAATACATGAACACACTCTAACTGTCCTGCTGCAACCTTTGCCACATATGGAAGCAGATTGTTCGGAATGCCATTCGGATCCTCTCCGATCTCACCGCTCTCATGTGCTCCGATTGGATTGAAATAACGAAGCAGTGCAATATTCCAGCTGTCATCCGCCTTATAAATATCACGAAGCATATCCTCGATCATCAGCTTCGTACGTCCATATGGATTGGATACTGACAATGGGAAATCCTCTGTGATCGGCACGGTCTTCGGCAAACCATATACGGTCGCGGAAGAACTGAATACCAGATTCTTAACGCCATATTTTCTCATTGCCTTCAGGAGATTCAATGTTCCTGTAATATTATTATCAAAATATTCCAACGGCTTCCGGCAGGACTCACCCACTGCCTTCAGACCAGCGAAATGGATCACCGCATCAAAGTTTTCTTTCTCAAAAATGTCATAAACCGCCTGTTCATGCATCAGATCTTCCTCATAAAAAGGCACGTTCTTCCCTGTAAGCTTCTCCACACGACGAATGGACTCCTTGCTTGCATTCACCAGATTATCAATGACCACCACATCAAATCCAGCCTCTAAAAGCTCCACGTTCGTATGACTGGCAATAAAACCAGCTCCTCCTGTCACTAAAACCTTCATATCGATGTCCTCCTACTCTTTTCATTGGAATCTAACAGATATAATCACTATACTCTTTTTTCATATTCTTAGCAAGTCAAATCTCCAAAGAAAATAAATTTCAAAATGAATTCTACCCTATTCATTCCTATTCCATCAACACATCTTATTTCTCCTTATATTCCTCATTACTACGATGACGTACGGTCTGACACCCAATCAAAAGGGCAAAACCAGCGTTTTGCCCTCCAAGAATTGCTTCGCAATTCTCGTTGGCATTCCACCACATTACACGCATTTTCCTATACCATCAAAAAGGAGTGTCCTAAATTTGGGACACTCCTTTTTGTCATGAAAGCTTATTTCTCATATTTGCGGCAGGCTGCCAGTCCGGCAAGCATCAGTACCGGGAAAATGATCGCGGACAAAAGTCCGAGCTTCAAATTATCCTGCAGTGCAGAGGAGATAAAACCAACCATGGTTGGTCCGGAGGAACATCCGATATCTCCGGCAAGTGCGAGAAGTGCAAAGATCGTGGTGCCGCCCTGTGGACAGACCTTTGAACTGATACTGAAGGTGCCGGGCCACATGGCTGCAACCGACAGACCGCAGACACCGCAGGCGGCAAGAGAAAGTGCCGGGAGCGGGGAGAAGGTAACGATCAGATAGCTGATCATGCAGAGCACGGCACATGCACTCAGATATCCGGTCAGAGAGAAACGCTCGGCAACATGGGCGTGAAGAACTCTGCCGGAACCCATCAGAATTGCGAAAAAGCACGGACCGGCAAGATCGCCCACCGTTTTGGAAACATGAAGACCTGTTTCGGCAAGAGCGGATGCCCACTGGCTCATCGCAAGTTCCGATGCGCCACTGCAGACCATCAGAAGGGCGAGTACCCAGAATACCTTTTCTTTTAACAATGCCGTGATCGTCATGCCGCGTCCCTCGTCGGCAAGAGAGTTGATCGGTACAAAGCAGAAATAAACAGCATTGCAGGCAGGGATAATTGCCCAGAGGGCTGCGATGATCTTCCATGAGCTTAAGCCGACCGTGTTAAACAGAAGCGTGGAGACCAGAACGACCAGCACCGAACCCCAGCAGTAGAAGGAGTGCAAAAGACTCATGGCAGCCCCCTTCTTATCCGTCGGGCACGCCTCTACGATCGGGCTGATGATCACCTCGGTCAGACCGCCGCCGATGGCATAGATCACGACGGCGATGCTGATGCCGATATACGGATCCGGTGTGAACTCCGGCAGGATGCCGAGAAGCACAAGTCCGACGGCAGCAAAAACATGTGCCAGCACGGCATTGATGCGGTAGCCGATCCGATCCGTGAATTTCGCCGAGAACAGGTCCACCAGAATCTGTGTGACAAAATTGATCGTCACCAAAAGACCGATCCGGGAAAGGGAAATCCCATAGGTGCGGTGAAACGTGACAAACAGAAGCGGAGCGAAATTGTTGACGATCGCCTGTGTGATATAACCGATATAACTGGCGGCAATGGTGTGTCGAAAATCCGTTTTAATACTCATAACTACCTCCAATCTTTATCCTGTGTGAATGAATTTTCTGATAATAGCCTATCACGTTATTTTCCGAAAATCTGTAATAATATCAACGAGAATTAACACTATTTTGACAGATGAAATTGTGGTCCATCCGTTGTGAATCCGAGGGAAACATGGTAAAATAGAAGTAGTGTGGGATTCCGGCCGCGGGAGGCGGGGATTTCATCCGGAGAAAGACGAATATGAGGAAACGAGGAGAAAGCGATGAGTGATATCAATAAAAAGATCAGGGAACTTGTGAATTATGGTTTACATACCGGACTTGTTGTGCCGGAGGACGAGATGTACACGATCAATCGTCTGTTAGAGGTCCTGAAGCTGGACGAGTACAAGGAGCCGGAGAATGCGTGTCCGGTGCCGGATCTGGAGAAAACGCTGAGTGACATTATGGACTGGGCATATGAAAACGGGGTTCTCGAGGAGAATACCGTAGGTTATCGTGATCTGTTCGATACAAAGCTGATGGGCGCACTTGTTCCGGCACCAAGTGTCGTGATCGCAAAGTTCCGGGAGTTGTACCGCATATCTCCTCAGAAGGCGACCGATTTTTATTATAAATTCAGCAGAGATACCGATTATATCAGACGTTACCGGATCGCCAGAGATATGAAATGGACGGCAGAGACGGAGTACGGCACACTTGATGTCACGATCAACCTGTCAAAGCCGGAGAAGGATCCGAAGGCGATTGCGGCAGCGAAGAATGCAAAGCAGTCTGCATATCCGAAATGTCTTTTGTGCAGGGAGAATGAGGGCTACGCCGGACGACTGAATCACCCGGCAAGACAGTCACACCGTATTATTCCGCTCATGATCGAGGGGGAGAAATGGGGCTTCCAGTATTCTCCGTATGTATATTATAACGAGCACTGCATCGTATTTAATCAGAAGCATACGCCGATGAAGATTGATGAATCGGCATTCCGTAAGCTGTTATCCTTTGTAAAGCAGTTTCCTCATTATTTCCTTGGCTCCAATGCGGATCTGCCGATCGTAGGCGGATCGATTCTGGCACATGAGCATTTTCAGGGTGGTCATTATGAATTTGCGATGGAGAGAGCGCAGATTAAGACAAAGCTTGCGATCAGGGGCTACGAGGATGTGGAGGCCGGTATTGTCAACTGGCCGATGTCTGTCATAAGAATCCGTCATAAGGACAGTGAGCGTCTGGTTGCTCTTGCGTCCCATATTTTGGACACATGGAGAGGCTACACCGATGAAGCGGCATTTATCTTTGCAAAGACCAATGGCGAGCCGCATAATACGATCACGCCGATCGCAAGAATGCGAGACGGATTGTATGAGATGGATCTGGTGCTTCGTAACAATATCACGACCGAGGAGTATCCGCTGGGTGTATTCCATCCGCATCAGGAGCTGCATCATATCAAGAAGGAGAATATCGGTCTGATCGAGGTAATGGGACTTGCCGTTCTGCCGGCCCGTCTGAAAAAGGAAATGGCAGTATTGGAGGAGTATATCGTACAGGGCAAGGATATCCGCAGCAATGAAGAGATTGAGAAGCATGCCGACTGGGTAGATGAGTTCCTCCCGAAGTACGATAACGTGACGGAGGACAATGTGGAGGAGATCCTGCAGAAGGAGATCGGTATTGTCTTCAAAAAGGTGCTGGAGCACGCCGGTGTCTATAAGAATACGCCGGAGGGGCAGGGAGCATTTCTGCGGTTTGTAGAAGCACTGTAGAGTGCACGAATGAAGTGGTATCAATTTGCAAATGTTCTAAGAGTTCTAACGCTCGTTGTGCATTAAGGTTTTATTATTCATGAATACAAGTTCTCGGGTTGATACGTGTCCGGTTTATAGGATACATATCAACCTGAGAACTTTTTTACGTTATAGGAAACTTGTCGTTTCCTATAATGTGAAAACGCTCCGCGAGGATGCGATCACCGCACAGGGGAAGATTGCGTAAGCAATTGTGCGGTGACGCGCAAAGTGGGCAAGCCCACTTTGTTCTTTGTTTGAAAAAAGGTACAGATTACACGGAATAGTTCTAAAATACATGGTCAAAATGGGTAAAAAAGCCCCCAATTGACCAAAAATGGCGTTTTTGTGTCGTTTCGTGCAAAAGCTATTCTTTTTTTGACTAAAATATGTTAGGTTGTCAGTAAAACAGTACGTGTAATGTAAATTTAGAGAAGACCTCACTGTTCACGAATGGAACAGACAATGTTGCAACAACTTAATAATAAATTCGACAGATAATTTTGATGAAAAATAATAAATAATTAACTA
>ERZ780223.2533-NODE-2533-length-15286-cov-3.591951_pt1 | contig 15286 bp, 9 predicted proteins | sample MGYA00511016_ERZ780223 | MGnify/ENA primary metagenome ERZ780223 (study PRJEB29588, sample SAMEA2159032) | human gut metagenome | biome: human gut; feature: human-associated habitat; material: faeces | place: Denmark | collected 2008/2010 ... | reverse complement strand
TGGCTCCTGGCTTCGAAGCGATCAAGGCTACTGTAAAAGAAAAAATGGAACTGTTTGGCTCCGTTGGCAAAGCCTGAAAATAAAGCAGGTATCACAAAATAAGTTAGTACAATACAAAATCTTTTTTTAAAAAACCACTTGCAATTTTAAAAGAAATGGTTTATTTTAAGAAAGAACGAAGGCGTTCTCTATATCAGGAGAGCGCCTTTTTTACTACCTGATGCTTTAAACTTAAAAAAATTAGGTTTTCAGGTAAAGATAGTAAGGGATGTACTGCAAATAGCTGAAGAAAAGCATCTCGAATGAGGATTTATGGAAATCATAAAAAAATGATGCAAGAGAGGATGGAGAATCTATGAGCGAAGTAGTAAGTGTTTCAGAGATGTTTGGCAAGGACGTATTTAATGACGCAGTCATGAAAGACCGCCTGCCAAAGAGTGTGTACAAAAAACTGAAAAAGACCATCGAAGATGGCGCTGAGTTGGATCCAAGTATTGCAGACGTTGTGGCACATGCCATGAAGGATTGGGCCATTGAACATGGTGCAACCCATTTTACCCACTGGTTCCAGCCATTGACCGGAGTAACTGCTGAGAAACATGACTCCTTTATTTCAGCACCGGTAGACGGAAAAGTGATCATGGAATTCTCCGGAAAGGAACTGATCAAGGGCGAGCCTGATGCATCTTCCTTCCCATCCGGTGGTTTAAGAGCAACTTTCGAGGCAAGAGGTTATACAGTATGGGATTGTACTTCCCCAGCCTTCTTAAAAGAAGATGCTATCGGTGTTACCCTTTGCATTCCTACTTCTTTCTGCTCCTATAAGGGCGAGGCACTGGATAAGAAGACACCACTTCTTCGTTCTATGCAGGCAGTAAACGAGCAGGCACTGCGTATCCTTCGTCTTTTCGGAAATACCACTGCAAAGCGCGTAGTTCCTTCTGTAGGACCTGAGCAGGAGTATTTCATTGTAGACCGCGCAAAATATTTACAGCGTAAAGACCTGATCTACACCGGCCGTACTCTTTTCGGGGCAATGCCTCCAAAGGGACAGGAAATGGATGACCATTACTTCGGTGTTATCCGTGAGCGTATCGGTTCCTACATGAACGACTTAAATAAGGAACTTTGGAAATTAGGTGTTCCTGCAAAAACACAGCATAACGAAGTAGCTCCTGCACAGCATGAGCTGGCACCGATCTATGAAGGTGTAAATCAGTCTGTAGACCATAACCAGATCGTTATGGAGACCATGAAGAAAGTGGCAGAGCGCCACGGGTTGGCATGCCTTCTTCACGAGAAGCCATTTGCAGGTGTCAATGGTTCCGGTAAACATAACAACTGGTCCCTGACAGCAGATGACGGTACCAACCTGATGAACCCGGGAGATACACCTCATGAGAACATCCAGTTCCTGTTAGTTCTGGCATGCATCATCAAGGCAGTAGATATCCACGCAGACCTGTTAAGAGAATCTGCTTCCAATGTAGGAAATGATCACAGACTGGGAGCAAACGAGGCACCGCCAGCAATCATCTCCATCTTCTTAGGCGAGCAGCTGGAAGATGTTATCGATCAGCTTTGTGATACTGGTGAGGCAACTCACTCCAAGCAGGGCGGAACCTTAAAAACAGGTGTTGATATCCTTCCTGACTTTGATAAAGACGCAACCGACAGAAACAGAACCTCCCCATTTGCATTTACAGGAAACAAGTTCGAGTTCCGTATGGTAGGTTCTTCCGACTCTATTGCATCTGCAAATACAGTATTAAATACCATTATCGCTGAAGCCTTCAAGGAAGCAGCTGACAAGCTGGAGAAGGCAGATAACTTTGATATGGCTGTACATGACATGATCAAGGAAACCCTGGCAGCTCACAAGAGAGTTGTATTCAATGGAAATGGTTATTCCGATGAGTGGGTAGCAGAAGCTGAGAGAAGAGGACTTCCAAACATCAAGTCTATGGTAGATGCTATTCCGGCACTGATCACAGACAAGGCTGTAAAGCTGTTTGAAGAATTCGGCGTATTTACAAAGACCGAGCTGGAGTCCAGAGTAGAAGTTGAGTATGAAGGCTATGCAAAGGCTATCAACATCGAAGCAAAGACCATGATCGATATGGCTGGAAAGCAGATCATCCCGGCTGTTATCAAATACACAACTGCTCTTGCAGCTTCCATCTCCGCAGTAAAGAGTGCTTGCCCTGAAGCAGATGTAAGCACCCAGACAGAGCTTCTGTTAGAAACCTCTGATCTTCTGGCAGAAACCAAACTGGCTCTTGCAAAACTGACCGAAATTACTGAAAAGAGCGCAGCAATGGATGGCGGCAAGGACCAGGCAGTTGCTTACCATGAGGAAGTCGTTCCTGCAATGGCAGCATTAAGAACCCCGGTAGACAAACTGGAAATGCTGGTAGACAAAGACTTATGGCCAATGCCGAGCTACGGCGATCTGATCTTTGAGGTTTAATAAATCTTATAAAATAGAAGGTTCCGCCTGCGTCAGCAGGCAGATAAGCGCGAGAGTGCGGTGAACCTGAGTATTGGACGCAATTACATAAATAAAATGCCCTTCTGGTGATATATAACGTATCCCGGAAGGGTGTTTTTTTCGCGGTATGAGTGGCATTGTTTAACTTGCATTTTAAACCCAGTGTGCTATAATGTTCATATATTTTTGAAAAATAATAAAAATGAACATAAATATAAACATAAGCATAAGCAGGAAAAGGAGTTAAAGATCATATGAACCGACAGGCGCTGGTATGCAGAAATATACTGGAAAAACCGGATATTACACAGCGGGAAATGGCGAAAAACATGGACATATCCCTGGGTACAGTCAATGGGCTGGTGAAGGAATGTCTGGCAGAGGGATATATTGCAGAGGAAGAAAATGGGAAAGAAAAATATCTCATCCTTCTGGAAAAGGGAAAAGAACTGTTAAAGCCTTATAAAGTAGATGGGGCGCTGATCATTGCAGCCGGTTTCGGTTCCCGTTTTGTGCCTCTTACCTTCGAGACTCCAAAGGGTCTTTTAGAGGTCTTTGGAGAGCGCATGATCGAGCGTCAGATCAAACAGCTCCATGAAGTGGGGATCCACGACATTACCATTGCAGTAGGCTATTTAAAAGAAAAATTTGAATACCTGATCGATAAATACGATGTGAAATTATTATACAATCCGGAATACTCCTGCAAAAACACGCTGGCTACTGTATACAGAGCCAGAAAGTTCTTAAAAGGCCGGAACGTATACATTCTTTCATCAGATAACTGGATGCGGGAAAATATGTACCATTCCTATGAGTGCGGTGCCTGGTACAGCGCAGCCCACGAAGAAGGAGAGACCAAGGAATGGTGCCTTACCTTTAATAAAAAGGGCCGTATCAGCGATGTAAATGTAGGCGGAAAAGATGCGTGGTTTATGTACGGTCCCGTATATCTTTCCAGGGAGTTTTCCGCTAAATTCCTTCCTGTATTAGAGGCTTATTATCAGATCCCCGGAACAGAGCAGTTTTACTGGGAGCAGCCTTATGTGGACATGTTAAAGGGAGAGGCAAAACGCCGTCTGGAAAAAGAGGACAAGGAGCTGTTGAAACAGACAGAAGAAGCCTGCGGCATACCTGCGTCCAAATGGAACGAGATCGAGATGAATATCAACCGCCAGCCGGATAACCAGGTATACGAATTTGAAAATCTGGAAGAGCTGCGCCTCTTTGATACCCATTATCAGAACCACTCCGATAATGCGGCCATGGAGCTGGTAGCAGAGGTATTCCATGTGCCGGAGTTTCAGATCACAGACATCAAATGCTTAAAATCCGGCATGACCAATAAATCCTTCCTGTTCCGCACCGGAGATCATCACTGTATCTGCCGTATCCCCGGACCTGGCACAGAGCTTCTTATTAACAGAGAGCAGGAAAAAGAAGTTTATGATGCCGTCCGTCCTCTGGGCATTACAGAACATGTGTTGTATCTGAACCCGAAGACCGGTTATAAGATCTCTGAATACTATGAAAATACCCACAATGCCAGCGCAGACAACTGGGACGATATGAAGACCTGTATGGATATGGTGCGAAAGCTTCATGAAGCAGGTTTAAAAGTAGGCCACAGCTTTAATATCAGGGAGCGGATCAGCTTTTACGAGAAACTTTGCCTGGAACATGGCGGCATTCCTTTTGAAGACTACAGTCAGGTTCGTGAATGGGTAAATCAGTTGTTAGATGCCTTAGATAAAATGGATCTTCCACAATGTTTATGCCATATTGACGCAAATGTGGATAACTTTTTAATTTTCCCGGATCACAGTGCAAAACTTCTTGACTGGGAGTACGCAGGCATGTGCGACCCGTTAATGGACGTATCCATGTGTGCGATTTATTCCTATTATGAGGAAGAGCAGACCGAAAAATTACTGGAACTGTATTTACAGCGCAGACCAGATGACAAAGAGCGGTTCATCACCTATGCAGACGCAGCCTTAGGGGGCTTCCTCTGGTGCCTGTGGGCTGTATACAAGGCAAGTCTGGGAGATGAGTTTGGAGAGTACACCATTATTATGTACCGGTATGCGAAGCGGTACTATAAGAAGCTGATGAAGGAGTTACCACAGTTCTTTTAGAAACGCCCCATGATATGGGAACATACACAAATGCATTTCAAAACAGGTTTCAGAAAATTGTAATAAAAATGTTAATCATGGAAAGTTCATTTGTGCTATACTTAATTAAAAGTGAAAAATAATTGTGCGATCAATGAAAAAGAGACGATACAACAGAACAGGAGGAGAAAATGGGACGTAAAAAATATTTCGCAGCCCTTGCAGCAGCTGGTATGATCGGCGCTATGGCGTTGGGATCTGCGTTTAATTCATACGCCGCAGATGGATGGACCAAGTCAAATGACCATTGGACCTACATCTACCAGGGCAAGACCTATACAGGTTGGCTGGAAACCAGTGATGGCAAATATTATATGGACCTTTCCGATGGACATATGACTACCGGATTTAAACAGATCGATGGAAAATGGTACTTCTTCCGTCCAAACGGTCTGATGGCTCAAAGCCGCTGGATCAATCCGGAATATGGCAAATGGTACTACTTCTTAGGTGACGGTACCATGGTTACCGGCTGGTTAAAGATCGGAAACGATTATTACTTTATGCGTGGTGACGGATCTATGGGAACCGGCTGGCGTCAGATGGACGGTGCCTGGTACTACTTCCAGAGCAGCGGCAAATGTGTAGTTAATTCCTGGGCACAGATCAAGGACAACTGGTATCTGTTTGGAACAGACGGAAAGATGATGACCGGCTGGGCAAAAGTTGACACCGACTACTATTATCTGAATACAGATGGGCGTATGCTTACAGGCTGGCTCACTGACAGCGAAGGCAATAAGTATTATATGAATCAGAGCAATGGCAAGATGAGTGTAGGCTGGAAGCAGATCGATAATGCCTGGTATTATTTCAATACCAATGGTCACATGATGACAGGCTGGATCCAGGTAGATAATAAGATCTACTACATGAATCCGACAAACGGCGGAAAGATGACAACAGGAACCTCCCTGGATATCAACGGAACTACCTACAACTTTGATGGAAGTGGTGTATGCCAGAATGCAAGCGGCGTATCTGCTCAGACACCATCTAGCAGCAGTACTTCTGCTTCCGGTGGTGTAACCGGTGAAAATGGCGGACCTGGTGTATCAAGAAATTCCAGCTCCAACAATGGTCCTTCCGGTGGTAACACTTCAAATAATACATCAAACAGTCCTTCCAATACCACATCCAGTTCTGACACCTTAACGGCAGGACGCACAGACGGACCAGGCTGATAGAAAACTTTTAAATTGCAGACTACATAATGGGGATGTCAGGAAAAAGACATCCCCTTTTTCAGGAGAACAGGCATGAATAACGCAGATAAGATCATAAAACGATGCCGGGCGCTGGCACTGGCAGGTATGATTGGGATCACCAGTCTTGGAAGTTCTCTTCCAGCCTTTGCTGCAGGTCCGGGGGATGACTCATCCCGGGTATCAGAGATTTCCACAGGAGGTCCTGGAGATCCGGGAAATACTAATTCTTCCAATTCTACAACAAACACAGGAAATTCAAATAATTCAAATAGTAACAATAATACTAATAACAGCAATAATACAAACAATACAAACAATTCCAATACATCATCCAACAATACTACCACAAATACCAATGCCTGGAAAAAGGTAAACGGTACGTACCAGATGTCAGATGGAAGCGCGATCCAGAATGTGCTCCATCGTGGTATTGATGTTTCCAGATGGCAGGGAGAGATCAACTGGAGCCAGGTGGCAAAGGATGATATTTCATTTGTTATGCTGGGAACCCGTTCCAAGGGAGCAGTAGATCCCTATTTCCACAAGAATATCCAGAACGCAACTGCCAATGGTGTTAAAGTAGGCGTTTATATTTATTCTCTGGCAACTACCACAGACATGGCAGTCCAGGAGGCAGATTTTGTATTAAACCTGATCACCGACTATCCGATCTCCTATCCGGTAGCATTTGATATGGAAGACTCTACTCAGGGAAATCTGTCAAAATCAGAGCTGGCGGCTATTGCAAACGCTTTCTGCAAGCGGATTTCTGCAGCCGGTTATTACCCGATCATCTATGCAAATGAGAACTGGCTGAACAATAAACTAGATATGAGCCAGATGAATTATCCAGTATGGGTGGCAAGATATTCTGCCCGATATACCTGGCAAAATCCGGTGATGTGGCAGGCTACAAGCAGCGGTTCTGTAAAAGGTATCAATGGCAACGTGGATATTGACTTCCAGTTTAAGGACTTTACCTCTGTGATCCCGGCAAACACCTGGCGCACCATTAACGGAAAGCGTTATTATTACGCAAATTACGAAAAACAGAAAAATGCATGGGCACAGGATGTAAATGACTGGTACTACATGGATAAAGACGGACTTGCATCTACCGGCTGGATCACAGTAGCAGATGCCCGTTATTATCTGGATACTACTACCGGAAAAATGCAGACTGGCTGGCAGTCAGAAAACGGAAAATGGTACTACCTTGGAAGCAGCGGTGCTGTAAAGAAAGGCTGGATCAGTGATAATGGTACCTGGTACTATACTGGCAATGACGGTGCTATGCAGACAGGCTGGATCGAAGTTAGCGGCAAACGCTACTATCTGGAAAATTCTGGGAAAATGGTTACTGGCTGGACGAACCAGAACGGCAAATGGTATTACCTTGGCAGTTCCGGAGATCTGTTAAAAGGCTGGATCAATGATGGTGGCACCTGGTATTATTCCAACAACGAAGGTGTGATGCAGACTGGATGGCTGACAGATGCAGGTGGAAAATATTATCTGAGAGGCTCCGGTGCCATGGCAATTGGCTGGAGACAGTTAGATGGTGCATGGTATTACTTTAACAGTGATGGCAGGATGGCAACAGGAATGATCGAGGTAGGCGGGCTTCGTTATTATATGGATCCTTCCGACGGTCGTATGGTATCTGGCAGAGCAGTAGAAATAAATGGCGTCACCTATCAGGCAGCCGCAGATGGACATTTAAGCCAGCAGGGTCAGGAAACAACAGGGGACCAGAGCAGCCAGAATTCCGGAAATAATGCTTCAGGCAGCAATACAGGAAATAATAACACAGGAAACAACGTTCAGATCACTCCTGCAAACTCTACCACAGGTTCCTCTGACAACAGTACTTCCAACTCCTCTTCTGATGATCAGAAAGTAACAGGCGTAAATGGAGGCCCGGGAGTAAAGAAGGACTCTGCAAATAATGGAAACAATGATAAGGTAGTAACAGGTCAGGCACCAGGCTGATGAAATAACTATTTAAATCCGCTTTTGGCAGAATGGGAAATCTGCTTCAAAGGCGGATTTTTTTGCGTATTCCCGCATAAAATAAACAGATACCATTCATCAGGTGAACCGTGCATAACAGGTATATAAAATATTTCGTCTTTCTTCTGTTTACAGCAGATCTGGTCTTATCCGCTATTTTCCTGAAAAATGATCACAGGGATATAGAAAAAATATTTTCACTTCCTGCACTTTCAAAAGTTGCCGGCCAGCCCGGGTATATAGCCCTCACTTTTGATGATGGTCCGGACCGGAAATGTACCCCGCTTCTTTTAGACGGACTGAAAGAACGGGGAGTCCATGCTACCTTTTTTCTTATGGGAAGCAATATAGAAGGAAAAGAAGATATTGTAAAGCGTATGAGCGAAGAAGGACATCTTATTGGCAATCACAGTTATGAACATATCCAGCTGACAAAAGCGGGACCGGAGGCAGTCTGTGAAGCAGTAGAACATACCCAGGAACAGATCGAAGCCATTACCGGAAAGCGCCCGGAATATATACGTCCGCCCTATGGTGACTGGAACGAAGAACTGGAAGAAGAGATTGGAATGAGCCCGGTCCTCTGGTCTGTAGACTCTTTAGACTGGAAACTAAAAGATAAAGGAAAGATCGTCCGGCGGGTCTTGAAAGATGTAAAAGATGGGGATATTATATTAATGCATGATATATTTCCTTCCTCTGTAGAGGCAGCCCTGGAGCTGGTCGATATACTGCAGAAGGAAGGTTATGTTTTTGTAACGGCTGATGAATTGTTGATCGAATGAGATCAAAAGAAAAATGGAGAAATCAAATGGATCTATTTGACTATATGAGAGAAAATACAATGGAGAAGGAGTCGCCCCTGGCTTCCAGACTTCGTCCGCGCACACTGGATGAGGTAGTGGGGCAGCAGCATATCATTGGAAAAGATAAGCTGCTCTACCGGGCGATCAAGGCGGATAAACTGGGATCTGTGATCTTCTATGGACCTCCGGGAACAGGAAAGACCACCCTTGCCAAGGTGATCGCAAACACCACTCAGGCAGATTTTAAGCAGATCAATGCCACTGTGGCGGGTAAAAAAGACATGGAAGAAGTGGTCACAGAGGCAAAAAACAATATGGGAATGTATGGACGGCGGACCATTCTTTTTGTAGATGAGATCCACCGTTTTAATAAGGGCCAGCAGGATTATCTTCTTCCTTTTGTAGAAGACGGTACACTGACACTGATCGGTGCTACTACGGAAAATCCTTATTTTGAGGTAAACGGGGCGCTTCTTTCCAGATCCCGTATTTTTGAGTTAAAGCCACTGGAGAAAGATGACATTAAACAGCTGATCTACCGGGCGGTAACCGACTCAGAACGTGGAATGGGAACTTACCGGGTAAAGATCGAGGAAGATGCCGCAGATTTTCTGGCAGATACAGCCAATGGGGACGCCAGAGCAGCCTTAAATGCAGTAGAACTGGGAGTTCTCACTACAGAACGCAGCGAAGACGGATTGATACATATTGACCTTGCTGCTGCCCAGGAATGTATCCAGAAACGGGCCGTGCGTTATGACAAAGATGGGGACAACCATTACGATACCATCTCTGCTTTTATTAAAAGTATGCGGGGATCTGACCCGGATGCGGCCGTGTATTATCTGGCACGTATGCTGTATGCAGGAGAAGATATTAAATTTATTGCCCGCCGTATTATGATCTGTGCTTCTGAAGACGTTGGAAATGCAGACCCACAGGCGTTAAATGTAGCAGTAAGCGCAGCTCTTGCAGCAGAGCGAATTGGACTTCCGGAAGCTCAGATCATCCTTTCCCAGGCAGCTTCCTATGTGGCATGTGCCCCTAAAAGCAATGCAGCCTATGTTGCCATACAGAATGCCATGGAAAATGTAAAGACCACCCGTACCATGCCGGTGCCGGTACATCTTCAGGACCGTCATTACAAAGGTGCAGCGAAATTAGGACATGGTGAAGGCTATAAATATGCCCATGATTACCCGAAACATTATGTTAAGCAGCAGTATCTTCCAGATGGAATGGAGGGTACAGTATTCTATGAACCATCAGATAATGGCTATGAAAAGCAGATAAAAGCCCATATGAAATGGTTGAAAGATTAACAATGGCAATGTATAATAAAAAATGATAAAAATAATTTTACGTGGATCCCAAGGCAGAAATTCTCACTCTGCCTGTCGGATCTGTCTATAAAAGGAACTTCCCAAAATCTGGAAAAATCCCGTATTTTACAAAGACAGGCAAACTGAATAATTCAGATAACAGATGCATAATAGATAGGAGAGTAGTATGCGCGAAAAATTAGAGACAAGGTCCCTTGCCGAACTGAAAGAGATGGCAAAAAATGTGGGACTGAAAGGGATCAGCGGCCTTCGTAAGGCAGAGCTTATTGACCTTTTATGTGCCCAGGAAGAGAAAAGTCAGAAAAACACAGCAGAAACAGTAACAGTGAAACCTCACAGCAGCCGTGTAAATGCTGAGAAAACAGTGCGGGAGAAACCAGTCCAGGAAACCCGCAGTCAGGAGACCCGCCCACAGGAGAACCGGGTGCAGGAAAGTCGTGTGCAGGAAAATCGCAGCCAGGAAAACCGTGTGCAGGAGACCCGCCCACAGGAAAACAGATATCAGGAAAAGCGTTCCCAGGACAACCGGAATAATCAGAGAAATAACCGTACATACGAAAGATTTAACCAGACCCGTCCGCAGATCCGTACATATGGGAACAACAATTATAACAATAACAACAATAGTTACAGCCCTCCGGCAGCTGCCCCTGTTCAGCAGGCGGTTCCCGTCAGCCAGACTTATTCTACCCAGAACCAGACTTATGTCCAGAATGTGGACAACCAGGAGCGTGTGGCAAGACCGGAATACAGAAATGACGCCATGGGACTTTCCACACAGGATATGGCAGAATTAGACAGCGGCATTGAGGCAAACGGTATCTTAGAGGTTATGCCGGACGGTTTCGGCTTTATCCGCTGTGAAAACTTCCTTCCAGGTGAAAATGATGTCTATGTTGCACCATCCCAGATCCGCCGTTTCAACTTAAAGACCGGTGATATCATTGTGGGAAACAGAAGAGTAAAAGCAGCTACAGAAAAATTCGCTGCACTTCTCTATATTAAAACAGTGAACGGCTATCCATTAAGTGCTACTGAGACAAGACCAAACTTTGAGGATCTGACCCCGATCTTCCCAAATCAGCGTCTCCACATGGAAAATCCAAGAGAGAAAACTTCTGTTGCCATGCGAGTATTAGACCTGCTGGCACCCATCGGTAAAGGACAGCGTGGTATGATCGTTTCCCCGCCAAAAGCTGGTAAGACCACTCTCTTAAAACAGGTGGCAAAAGCTATTACCACCAATCATCCGGACATGCATCTGATGATCCTTTTGATCGATGAGCGTCCTGAGGAAGTAACTGACATCAAAGAAGCCATTGTAGGGCCAAATGTAGAAGTTATCTATTCCACCTTTGATGAGCTTCCGGAGCGCCACAAACGTGTATCTGAAATGGTTATTGAACGTGCAAAACGTCTGGTAGAACATGGAAGAGATGTTATCATCCTTTTAGACAGTATCACCCGTCTGGCAAGAGCTTACAATCTGACCGTTGCCCCAAGCGGCCGTACCCTTTCCGGTGGTCTTGATCCGGCAGCACTGCATATGCCAAAGCGTTTCTTCGGTGCTGCAAGAAATATGCGTGAAAAGGGCAGTCTGACCATTCTTGCAACAGCATTGGTAGATACAGGAAGCCGTATGGATGATGTGGTTTACGAGGAATTTAAGGGTACCGGCAACATGGAACTGGTGCTGGACCGTAAACTGTCTGAAAAACGTATCTTCCCGGCTATTGACATTTTAAAATCCGGTACCAGAAGAGATGATCTGCTCCTTACAAAAGAAGAGGCAGAGGCAGTAGATATTATCCGCAAAGCCACCAATTCCTTAAAGCCGGATGAGGCAGTAGAGAAGATCTTAGATCTCTTTTCAAAGACCAGAAATAACCGTGAATTTGTAGAGATGGTAAAGAAGATTCGCTTCTTCTAAGACTTCCTTTTTCTGACATGATATAGTATAATTAAAAGCATGAATCAGGGGGCTGTCAAAAGACCTTTTGACTCCAAAATTTAATTTAGGAGGGAGTATGTTATAATGAAAGATTACATGAAGATATACCAGGAATGGTTATCAAATCCTTACTTTGATGAGGCTACAAAGGAAGAACTGCGCGCCATTGAGGGCAATGAAAACGAGATCAAAGAGCGTTTCTATATGGACCTTGAGTTCGGAACCGCTGGTTTAAGAGGTATCATCGGCGCAGGTATCAACCGTATGAATATTTACGTTGTAAGACGTGCTACCCAGGGACTTGCAAATTATATTATCAAGCAGGGAGCAGCTAACAAGGGCGTAGCAATTGCATACGACTCCCGTCATATGTCCCCGGAATTTGCTATGGAAGCAGCTATGACTTTAGCAGCAAACGGTATCAAGGCATATAAGTTTGAATCCCTTCGTCCAACACCGGAATTGTCCTTTGCAGTACGTGAGTTGGGCTGCGTAGCAGGTATCAATATCACTGCAAGCCACAACCCGCCGGAATACAATGGTTACAAGGTATACTGGGAAGATGGCGCACAGTTTACACCTCCTCATGATAAAGGTGTTACAGAAGAAGTTCTGGCAATCGAAGATCTGTCTACAGTAAAGACTACAGATGAGGCTTCTGCAACAGCAGCAGGTCTGTATCAGGTAATTGGACAGGAGATTGATGATAAATACATCGCTCAGGTAAAGGCTCAGGTAGTAAACCAGAAGGCCATTGATGAGATGCAGGATCAGATCACTATCGTATACACACCTCTTCACGGAACAGGAAATATCCCTGCAAGAAGAGTTATGAAAGAGATCGGATTTACCCATGTATACGTAGTTCCGGAGCAGGAACTGCCAAATGGCGATTTCCCAACTGTAAGCTATCCAAACCCGGAAGCAAAAGAAGCATTTGAACTGGGCTTAAAGCTGGCAAAAGAGAAAGATGCAGACCTGGTACTGGCAACTGACCCGGATGCAGACCGTCTTGGTGTATATGTAAAAGATACCAAGTCCGGCGAATATATTCCACTGACTGGAAATATGTCCGGATCCCTTCTGTGTGAGTACGTACTCAGCCAGAAGCAGGCAGCTGGAAAGATCCCGGCAGACGGACAGGTTGTTAAATCCATCGTTTCCACCAACCTGATCGATGCAGTAGCAAAATCATACGGCGCAGAACTGATCGAGGTTCTGACCGGATTTAAGTGGATCGGAAAGCAGATCTTAAAGAATGAGACTACCGGACATGGTACATACCTTTTCGGAATGGAAGAGAGCTATGGATGCCTGATCGGAACCTATGCCCGTGATAAGGACGCTATTTCCGCAACAGCCGCTCTCTGCGAGGCAGCTGCATACTACAAGCAGAAAGGCATGACCTTATGGGATGCAATGATCGCTATGTATGAGAAATACGGCTACTATAAAGATGCTGTAAAGGCAATCGGTTTATCCGGTATTGAAGGACTTGCAAAGATCCAGTCCATTATGGAGACACTGAGAAATAATACTCCAACCGAAGTTGGCGGCTACAAAGTAACCTCCGCAAGAGACTACAAGTTAGACACCATCAAAAATATGGCAACCGGCGAAGTAAAGCCTACCGGACTTCCTTCTTCCAACGTTCTCTACTATGACCTGGAAGACGGCGCATGGATCTGCGTAAGACCATCCGGCACCGAACCAAAGATCAAATTCTACTTCGGCGTAAAGGGAACTTCCCTGAAAGACGCAGAAGAGAAAGAGAATGCACTTGGCGCAGCTGTAATGGCTATGGTTGATAAGATGATGTAATGAGTCCAAAAGAAATCTTCGAATGCGTCACAGGCGCATTCTCGATATGCATGGCAAAACAAGCGGCTGCGAAGCAGACATTTGTTTTTCTTGGACCATTAACGAATGAACCGTCTGCGTAAGCAGACAGTAGAGCGCGTCAGCGCGGGGTTCATGAGTGGATACCTGGCAAACGTAAACACCCCTGGGAAAGAAAATTTCAATCCCAGGGGTGTTTTTATGTTTGCTCTGCCAAGACATCTCCCCGCCATCGGCGGGAAGATAATACCCAGCATATATCCCCGCATCAGCGGGGACATAAACGCTTACTATTTATTTCTCTTCTCAGCCGCTTCCCTCAATTCCTTCAAAGCCGCTGCAAACTTCATAGAAGATGCAGATGGATTTCCACGTAAAATACTTCTGCGGTAGAAATTCATATGTTTCATCATATCCTGACGTTTCTTTGTTAATTCCGTCATACGGCTGCTCATTGCTGCGATACGTTCATTACGGCTGGCAGTCATAGCAGCTTTTACATTCTTGGCAGCTTCGATCTTTGCAGCCGCCTCTTCACGGTACTGAGCTGCTTTCTCATCTGCATGTTCCTTTAACTGAGCCGCTTTTAATGCAGTCTCAAGCCGCAGTTTTGCCGCCCGCTCCGTTGTCTCATATTTTAACTGGGCTGCACGTTCTGCAGTTTCATTTCGCAGCTGCGCAGCTTTACCGGCTGCTTCCACACGCAAAGTTTCCAGCTTCACAGCCGTATCTTCCTTTGCTTCTTCCAGTTTCTGTTCTGTTTCTGCCTTCAATAATGCCAGCTGAACCTGAACATCGTCCAGTTCTGCCTTCATCTTTGTCATGGCATCAAGCACCCTGGCAAGATCCAGGGCAGTACGTACAGATTCTGCAGTATCAATAATGAAAACCACTGTGATCACAGACAAACATGGGATGCCGATCATAGTTGGAACATGAAGCACCCATCGTTCAATGGGCTTGTGGATCACCTCAGTAAGAAAAATCGTCAAAAATCCCCATGCAACAGAAGAGGACAGACAGATATATCCGTTTAAATTAAAACGCTGGTTGCTGTAATCCCAGTATTTCATTTTAAACAGCCGCTCCATTCCCCAACCCGTCACATATTCCAGGATCGTAGCACCGATTACACCGGAGATGTAAACCATGACCAGACTGCTCTTAAATGGAAGAGATACCCACAGCATCATCACAGCTCCCGTACCATAAAGAGGAAGCATGGGAAGTCGCAGAAAGCCGCGGTTTACAAAACGGTGCTGTTTCAAAGATACATAGGTAGACTCAAAGATCCATCCGAAAAAGCAATATATATAGAAGAAACTCAGCCATTGATACCAGGTGTATTCGTACATAGGTTGTCCATCCTTTGTTTTAATGATATGATACCAGGGTCAAAAGGCCGGAAATCCGACGCAAGCTTGCTTGCAGGAGGATTTTTGAACTTGGGACCCGCCA
>ERZ780223.2526-NODE-2526-length-15308-cov-12.689700_pt1 | contig 15308 bp, 10 predicted proteins | sample MGYA00511016_ERZ780223 | MGnify/ENA primary metagenome ERZ780223 (study PRJEB29588, sample SAMEA2159032) | human gut metagenome | biome: human gut; feature: human-associated habitat; material: faeces | place: Denmark | collected 2008/2010 ... | reverse complement strand
AGGGACTCCGTCCCTCGACCCTGCAAGCTTTTGAAAAAGCTTGAGCAAAACTTTTGAGCGTCTTTAGAAAGTTTGCTAACTAATCGGCAGTTTAGTTCTCCGCTTGGAAAACTAATTAGCTATATTATATACTTTTTAAATAAAAAAGTAAACAGCCTTAGTCTATTTTTGACTTAGGCTGTTAATAAATTTAGGCTTTAATTATAATCTTACGATAAGTATTGAACTTAATCCATTTAGCAAAAAATTGTGGGTCGTTGCTATCTGCAAGAGAATTATATTCTTTAAGGAAGTCTTGTACAGCTTCGTTATTATCTGCAACAACCTCAAAGCCTCGTCCATTTATGACAGGGAAACCGCTATATTCATACTCGCTTGCAGGAATAATAGCTGTGATTTTCTTATCTCTCACGCTAATAGCTACTTGGTCACGAAGTACGATTATATCAAAGCTATCTGGATAATGGTAGCTTTCACCGTCAACAGGAATTTCATCACCGACTGTATAGGTGTTTCTTACTGGCTGATACTTCAAAACATTAAGGCTTGATGTATCATAGTAGAATTCCTCGAATATATCGCCCCTTGCTTCAACATCTCCAAGCTTAAATGATGCCTTTGCTGAGCCTGAAACTGCCTTTTGACTGACATCTTCAATAACACCGCAAGCTGATGTCATATTGGTAACTCTATCAATGAGAATAATTTCTCCGAGTGTTTTATGTGCTGAGAAAAGGTCTGCAACAATAGCTTCTGTGAGGAGAATTTCGCAAACAGCTATACCATTCTTTTCGAGAGTTTCTGTCTTGATATGCTCGCCTGTATTTACATTAACTGCATAATCAATGGCAGTAATAATGCCAGAAATAGTCTTTGTGCCAAGCTTGACAAGATAATCCTTGCCAATAACGAGTGGTTCATCGTCCATCCAAAGAAGTGAGACCTTGAGCTTTTTATATACTGCAATATCAGCATTCTTTGAAAGCACGCAGCCTCTTGAAACATCAACCTCTTTATCTAAGGTTATTGTTACTGGCTGACCTTTATGTGCTGATTTTACCTCTTTATCTGTAACGAAAACATTCTTGACATTTGCTTTTTCGTTGCTTGGTAATGCGACAATCTCATCGCCTACGCTGATACTTCCTGCTTCAATTTGTCCCTGAAAACCTCTGAATGTATGGTCTGGACGGCATACTCTCTGAACTGGCATATAGAACCCCTTTTCCTCGTCTGAGGAGGATATATCGACAGTTTCGAGATACTCCAAAAGCGGAACTCCGTCATACCACTTGATATTTTCGGACTTGGTGGTGACATTATCGCCCTCTGTTGCTGACAAAGGAATAATCTTTACATTATCAAGTTTAAGTTCTTCTTTAAGCTCATCAATCTGCTTTACGATTTCATCAAAGCGTTCCTTGCTATAACCGACTAAATCCATCTTATTTATAGCAAAGACAAAGTAACGAATACCCATAAGCTTGCAGATTCTTGCGTGACGCCTTGTCTGAACAAGAACGCCTTGTGAAGCGTCAACAAGAATAACAGCTAAATCTGCAAAGGACGCACCGACTGCCATATTTCTTGTATATTCTTCATGACCTGGTGTATCGGCAACTATAAAGCTTCTGTTATCTGTTGTAAAATAGCGATAGGCAACATCTATTGTAATGCCCTGCTCACGCTCTGCCATAAGTCCATCAAGGAGAAGCGAATAATCTATTGCACCGTTTCTGCTGCCGACTTTACTATCAAGTTCAAGAGCTTTTTCTTGGTCGGCATAAATCAACTTTGCATCATATAATATATGTCCGATAAGTGTTGATTTTCCGTCATCAACACTTCCGCAGGTTATAAATTTGAGTAATCCTTTCATTAGAAATAGCCCTCCCTTTTTCTACGCTCCATACTTCCTGCCGCCTCATTGTCGATAACTCTTGATGTACGCTCTGAGGATACTGAGCTTAAAGTTTCATCAATGATTTCATCGAGTGTAGTTGCGGTGGATTCTATACCACCTGTAAGCGGATAGCAACCAAGTGTTCTGAAACGAACTGACTTCATCTGCGGAACTTCTCCCTCTTTGAGTGGGAAACGGTCATCATCAACCATTATGATGTTGCCGTCACGCTCTACAACAGGGCGTTCAGCTGCAAAATAAAGAGGAACTATATCTATATTCTCACGCTTGATATATTGCCATATATCTTTTTCTGTCCAGTTTGAGATTGGGAAAACTCTTATGCTCTCTCCCTTTTTAATCTTTGTGTTATAAAGTTTCCACATTTCAGGACGCTGATTTTTTGGGTCCCATGCCTGAGCTTCATTTCTGAAAGAGAAAATTCTTTCCTTTGCTCTTGACTTTTCCTCGTCACGCCTACCACCACCGAATGCCGCTGTAAAGCCATATTTGGTGAGTGCCTGCTTGAGAGCCTGAGTTTTCATAATATCAGTATAAGCTGCTCCGTGGTCAAATGGATTTATTCCTTGCTTAACACCATCTTCGTTTGTATAGACTATCATTTCTATACCGAGTTTCTTGGCTGTTTCATCACGGAATTTAATCATATCCTTAAACTTCCATGTTGTATCTATGTGCATAAAAGGAAAAGGAGGTTTTTCGGTATAAAACGCTTTCATAGCAAGATGAAGCATTACAGAGCTATCTTTTCCTATTGAATAAAGCATTACTGGCTTTTCACATTCGGCAGCTACTTCTCTGATGATGTATATAGCTTCTGCTTCGAGTTCGTCAAGATGTGAAAGTTCACTCATTTTCTTCTCTCCTTAATACTTATTTGATTCCCTTTGGTTTATATCTATCTTAATGGTATCGCCCTGAGGTTTTTCTATTATCCAGCTTAGAATATCTCCGCTCTTTTCGGTATGAACCATACTGCCCATACCGCCTATATCCGCACCGAGATAGAAATTTATTGCGTGTACAGGACATTCTTTAATGCAAGAGGTACAGCCCCAGCAATCCTTTGGATACTTGATATACGCCTTACCGCTCTCATCTATTTTGATAAGACTTCCGGGACAGACATTTCGGCATCTTCCACAACCAACACATTTTTGTTTGTTAATTGCTATGCTCATAACTCTTACCTCCCGGTACTAAATCACGAAGGATTATTTTTATTTCGCCGTTTTCAAGGCGTGAATTTACATATTTGTTGAAGTTCTTATCGTCCTTATTCGGATAATCGAGATTTTCTGCAAAGCTATGCCAACGGGTTTCTTTTCTTGCTTTGAGATGTGCTATAACACTTCTGCAAACTGTAAGTCTTTCACGAAGTTCATAGATATACATAAGCTCCTGAAAATCTTCTGCGTAAAGCGAATTTGAAAGCTCTGTGAGCTGTTTAATTTTATAGTCTGCAATATCAAGCTGTTTCTCATTAAAACGATAATTTGTTTTAATACCGCCTGCATAGGAATCCATAACGCTCTGCATAGCTTCTTCAAGCTGTTCTGTTGTAAAGCGGGAATCCTTTTTGGTAAGAAAGCTTTCAACCTCTGAAATGTGGCTATCTATATTACTGCTCTCGATAGGTGAAATACCATTTTCTGAAACATATTCAACTGCGGAAAGGGCTGCAATCTCACCCTCTGCCAAAGCACCTGTTACATATTTCTGCGGAGCACCTCCGGCAACATCACCACCTGCAAACAAACCATTGATTGTGGTTGCTCTCTTTGTATCAACCCAATAGCCACTTGCTGTATGTCCGCCTACTATGTAAGGCTCTGTACCCTCGATTTCAACATTCTGCTGAGATGGATTCTTTCCACTCTCTATCCACTTTATAGTCTGTGAAGGAGCCATATTCAAATATGCTTTGAGCAAGGATTCGTCTTGTTTGGGCGTGATACCCTCTGTTCTAAGATAGCAAGGACCTCTGCCCTCTTGATTTTCATTAACTGTGCCATAAACTCTCTCGGAAGTAGTTAAGCCATATTTTGTTTCGTAAACTTCTCCAAGTGAATTTACTTGTTTAGCACCGACACCCTGTGCAAGAGTACCTGTCGGGGCAATCGTATCTTTACATCTTAAAGCTATAAAACGCATTTCAAAAGTGGTCATCTCTGCACCAGCTTTTATTCCCATTGCATAGCCTGCACCTGTGTTGAATGGCGGATACCACATTTTATGGCGTGAAAATCCCGGATTATTTGGCTTATAAAGTCCCGCCGCACCACCTGTGGCAATTATTACTGCCTTAGCCTCGATAGTATAGAATGTATCATCATCTATGCCTATTCCAAAAGCACCTTGGATTCTGTTATCTTTTACGGCAAAGTCGATTATATTTACTCTATTGAGAATAGTTGTATTTGGCAAGGCTTCTACTGCTTTAGCAAGTATAGGCTTTATATTTTCACCATTTATTTTAAGATTACGGTTTCCTCGTGTTACATACTTGCCATTTTCGTCCTTGAGAATTACAAGTCCGAGCTGTTCAAGTCTATGTGTAACGGAATTAAGTCTTTCGGACATTGTAAGTAGCAAATCTTCTCTTACTATGCCATCTGCATCGTGCTTTGCGTAATCAACATAGTCCTGAGGAGTTCTGCCCTCTGTGATATACGCATTAAGAGCGTTTACACCAGCCGCAAGGCAACCACTTCTCTTTATGTGTGCCTTTTCGCAGATTATAACTTTTTTATCAGAATTTTCTGATATTGTCAAAGCCGCATAGCAGCCTGCTGTTCCGCCGCCTATAATCAGAATATCTGTTGTAAGCTTTTCTGTCTTCATATTGCTTCCCTCATTTTTTGAAACTACCGCACTTTCCCAAGAACCTTAAAAGTTTCGCTTGAGCCTTTTTTCTTTTGTTAACAACATTAGTTATTAAGTGCGGACTTTGTCCGCACTTAGAGTGCAAAGAATGTTAAGGGCGTTGCCCTTAAAACCTACCAAAGGCTCTGCCTTTGGAAACCGCAAGCCTTTAAAAAGGCTTGACCTAAATTTTTAAGTGTCTTTGAAAAGTTAGTCAGCAAATCATAGGAACGAATTATATCCGTTCTAACAACAGAAAGGTATGATATTTTGAATAAAAATGATGCTGAATTAAGAGCGGACGAGCTCCGCAGGCTTATAGATTATCACAATCAAAAATACTACAATGAAGATTCTCCTGAAATTGATGACTTTGAATATGATAAGCTTCTTCGTGAACTTGAAAATATTGAAGCCGAATATCCCGAATTGATTACAACAAATTCTCCGACACAAAAAGTCGGAGGAAATGCTTCAGGTGAAAAATTTGCTCCAGTTGTGCATAATGTTCCAATGGAAAGTTTGCACGATTCTTTTTCACATAGCGAAATAAGAGATTTTGATAAGCGAGTTCGTGAAACCATATCAAATCCAACCTATGTTGTTGAACCTAAAATTGATGGACTTTCCGTATCCGCTGAATACAAAAACGGAATATTTGTGCGTGGTTCAACTCGTGGTGACGGTTCTGTTGGTGAAGATATTACAGAAAATCTTATGACTATAAAATCACTGCCTATGAAGCTCAACAAACCTATTCCCTACCTTGAGGTTCGTGGTGAGGTTTATATGTCAAACGATACCTTTATGAAAATAATCACAGCTCAAGACGAAAATGGCGAAAAGCCTTTCAAAAATCCAAGAAATGCCGCTGCTGGTTCTCTCCGCCAAAAAGATGCTAAAATCACAAAGGCTCGTTCTCTTGATATTTTTGTTTTCAACATTCAGCAAATAGACGGTGTAACTCTCAATAGCCACAAAGAAAGCCTTAACTTCTTAAAGGAATTAGGCTTTACTGTTTTGCCTTTCTACAATGATTTTAATGATATAGAGAAGGTTATTGATGAAATAGAGCGTGTAGGTGAAGTTCGTCAGTCACTCCCTTTCCAGACAGATGGTGCAGTTATTAAAATTGACAGCTTTGCACAGCGTACAGAACTGGGAAGTACAGCAAAATTTCCGAAATGGGCAGAAGCCTATAAATATCCACCTGAGGAAAAGGAAACCACTCTCCTCGATATTGAAATAAATGTCGGCAGAACTGGTGTTCTCACTCCTACTGGAATATTCTCACCTGTTTCTCTTGCTGGCACAACTGTAAGCCGAGCAACCTTGCATAACATTGACTTTATAAAAGAAAAAGATTTGCGTATTGGGGATACCGTTGTTCTTAGAAAAGCTGGTGAAATTATTCCTGAGGTTGTAAAAGTTACCGCTCACACAGAAAATTCTGAACCTTTTGAATTTCCTAAAATATGTCCGTCCTGCGGTTCACCTGTTACTCGTGAAATTGATGAAGCCGCTTTCCGTTGCACAAATACCGATTGTCCGGCACAGCTCATAAGGCACTTAATACACTTTGTTTCTCGTGACGCTATGGATATTGATGGACTTGGCTCAGCTGTTATTGAACAGCTTGTTGACAATGAAATGATTTCCTCTCCGCTTGATTTATACAGAATAAATTCCGCACAGATTCAATCTCTTGAAAGAATGGGTGAAAAATCTGCAAATAACCTTATAAATGCAATAGAAAAATCTAAGTCGAATGATTTATATAGGCTTGTTTTCGCACTTGGAATAAGGCATATCGGACAAAAAGCCGCCAAATTACTCGCTGATGAATTTGGTACTCTTGATGCTATTGCAGAGGCAAGTATTGAACAGATTTCTGCTATCGAAGGCTTTGGCGGTATTATGGCAGAATGTGTATATGATTATTTCAGACTACCTGAAACTAAGGTTCTGATTGAAGAAATTAAGACTCTTGGTCTTAATACACAGGCCGAAAAGAAGTCAAAAAGCGAAACTAACGCATTATTCGAAGGCAAAACCTTCGTTATTACTGGCACTCTCAAAAATTACAAGCGTACAGAGGCAGCCTCTATTATTGAGCAGCTTGGCGGAAAAACTTCTTCAAGCGTTTCTAAAAAAACCGACTTTGTACTTGCTGGTGAAGAAGCTGGAAGTAAGCTGACAAAAGCTCAATCACTTGGCGTAGCAGTAATTGATGAGGAAGAATTTGAGCGTATGCGTTCATTACAAGAATAAAAGGAGAATTTTTATGAGCGAAACACTTTCAAAAGAAGCCACTCAGCTTTTGTATCAATATTTTGATGCCGCAGCAAATCTATATGGTGTAATTCCACTTCGCACCTTGCTTAGAATATACAATAGTCAAAATGAACCTATCTCTGAGGACGATTTCGTAAAATTCGTTGAAAGCATTTATCTTGATATTAAATGCTATTCAATCTTCGCAACAGATGAATTATTCCCTAATCCTCCTAAGATAAAAACTATTGATAAAAATTTAGTTGCCGAAAATCTTTGTCTTGGTAACTGCGATGAATATTTTGATATGATTGAGTTACAAAAAGGAAAACCATATTATATTCCTGATAAAAAACAACTCTTGAAATATGCTAATGATGGATATTTTGAAAAAACTCTTGAATTTATCAGCCTTAGAGCATTTCTTAGAAATCTGCCTAATCTCGAAAAAGAAGAAGCTGATATTCTTGCAGATGATATTCAGCTAATCATTTCAATTGAAAAAGGAAGTCTTACACTTGCTATCCAAAGAGCAACTCAATTTGGCTTAGACTTTGACAATGCAAGTATTCGTTCTGAATTTTCAAAATTATGTAATGATTTATGTAATCATACAAGAATGAATATGCACTGCGGGCATACACCTGCTGAACTATACAATATATAAGATTATATATAATTAAAAAGCTTAGTCGCTGCTCATAATTGTTGAGCAGCGACTTTTTAATTTATTAAATGCAAGTTTGATAAATTAAAGATTTCACTTAGTATTTATCTTTTGGAAAGCCCTTGAAAATATATCTTGATTAAAGCTTTGAATTTTAACTTCAACTATTTTGCAAAATATCTAAGTTTATTAAATTATATATTGTATTTTTGAATTTTATTTCATTTAATCTTTCATTTTTAGTTTTGATTTTGAACATTATTCTTCTACTATTTTAAAAGTTTCTTACATATATGGTATAAATTTGCGTAAAGCATTGACAAATTAAACATTTTGACGGATAATATTAAGTGAATTTTATATGTGTAGAAAATTCATTTTGAGTTTTTACACTAAATCTTTACAAGGGGGATTAACCATGGGTTATACACTCGCACAAAAAATTATTAAAGAACACATTCTTAGTGGCGAAATGACTGTCGGCTCTGAAATTGGCCTTAAAATCGACCAGACTCTTACTCAGGACGCAACAGGTACAATGGCTTATCTTGAATTTGAGGCTATTGGTATTCCGAGAGTTAAGACAGAAAAGAGCGTTGCTTATATCGACCATAATACTCTTCAAACTGGCTTTGAAAATGCTGATGACCACCGTTTCATTCAGTCTGTTGCAAAGAAGCACGGTATCTACTATTCTCGTCCTGGTAACGGTATCTGCCATCAGGTTCATCTCGAGCGTTTCGGCAAGCCTGGCAAGACTCTTATAGGCTCTGACAGCCATACTCCAACAGGCGGCGGTATCGGTATGCTTGCTATGGGTGCGGGTGGTCTTGATGTTGCCGTTGCTATGGGTGGCGGTGCTTACTACATCTCTATGCCTAAGATGGTTAGAATCAATCTCACTGGCAAGCTTCAGCCATGGGTTGCTGCTAAGGATATTATTCTTGAAGTTCTAAAGATTATGTCTGTTAAGGGTGGCGTAGGTAAGATTATCGAATACGGCGGTGAGGGCGTTAAAACTCTTACAGTTCCTGAAAGAGCTACTATCACAAATATGGGTGCTGAGCTTGGTGCTACTACCTCTATCTTCCCTTCTGACGAAATCACTAGAGAATTTATGAAGGCTCAAGGTCGTGAAGAGGATTGGATTGAGCTTCAGCCTGATGCTGACGCTTTTTATGATGAGGTTATCAATATCGACCTTTCAGCACTCGTTCCTATGGCTGCATGTCCACATAGCCCTGACAATGTTAAGTCTATTGAGGAAATCGGCCCACAAAAGATTGACCAAGTTCTTATTGGCTCATGCACAAACTCATCTTATCTCGACCTTATGAGAGTTGCTCATATAATGAAGGGCAAGACTGTTCACCCTGATGTAAGCTTTGGTATCGCTCCTGGCTCTAAGCAGGTTTATAATATGCTCGCAAGAAATGGTGCTTTGGCTGACCTTATCGAGGCTGGTGCAAGAATTCTTGAGTGTGCTTGCGGTCCTTGCATAGGTATGGGACAATCCCCTAATTCTAAGGGTATTTCTCTCCGTACATTCAACAGAAACTTTGAAGGCCGTTCTGGTACTGCTGATGGCCAGATTTATCTTGTCAGCCCAGAAACTGCTGCTGTTTCTGCTATTGCAGGTGTATTCACAGACCCAAGAACTCTTGGTGACGCTATCGACATCAAGCTTCCTGAAAAGTTTGAAATCAACGATAATATGGTTGTTGCTCCAGAGCCAGAAGAAACTATGGACACTGTTGAAATTCTTCGTGGTCCTAACATCAAGCCTTTCCCACAGACTTCTCCACTTGAAGATTCTATTGATGTTCCCTGCTCACTCAAGGTTGGCGATAACATCACAACAGACCACATTATGCCTGCTGGTGCTAAGATTCTTCCTCTCCGTTCAAATATTCCTGCTATTTCACAATACTGCTTCACAGTATGCGATAAAGAATTCCCTAAGAGAGCTTTAGAGCTCGGCGGAAGCATCATTGTTGGTGGAGTAAACTATGGACAAGGTTCTTCAAGAGAACACGCCGCTCTTGCTCCTCTTTATCTTGGAGTTAAGGCTGTTTTGGTTAAGTCCTTTGCAAGAATTCACCGTTCTAACCTCATCAATGCAGGTATTCTCCCACTTACATTCGTAAATGAAGCTGATTATGATTCTATCAGCGAGGGCGACGAGCTTGCTATTCCTGATGTTAAGAAGCTTATTATGAACGGCAGTGAACTTACTGTTATCAATAAGACAACAGGTAAGGAAATCCCTGTACTTTGCGAGCTTTCAGACCGTACAAGAGATATTATTCTTGCTGGCGGACTCCTTAACTATACTAAGGAAAATTCTTAATATTCCACACATAATACCCGCTTAATATAAGAAAGGAATGATAATGATGGCAAAGATTCAGATGAAAACACCTTTAGTCGAGATGGACGGCGATGAAATGACCCGAATCATCTGGAAGATGATTAAGGATATTCTTCTCCTCCCTTATATCGACCTCAAGATTGAATATTATGACCTCGGACTTGAGCATAGAGAGGCTACTAAGGACCAAGTTACTTTTGATTCCGCAGAAGCTACTAAAAAATATGGCGTTGCTGTAAAGTGTGCTACTATTACTCCTAACGCAGAAAGAGTTAAGGAATACAACCTCACTGAAATGTGGAAATCACCTAATGGTACTATTCGTGCAATTCTTGATGGTACAGTTTTCAGAACTCCTATTCTCGTTAAGGGTATCACACCATTTATTCCAAGCTGGAAAAAGCCTATCACTATTGCTCGTCACGCTTATGGCGATGTTTATAAGAATACTGAAATGGTTGTTCCTGCTGACTGCAAGGCTGAACTTGTTGTAACAGACGCAAACGGTGTTGAAACTCGTTCACTTATCCACGATTTTAAAACTCCTGGTATTATTCAAGGTCTTCACAATCTTGATAAAAGTATCAGCAGCTTTGCAAGAGCTTGTTTCAACTTTGCTCTCGACCAAAAGAAAGATATTTGGTTTGCTACTAAGGATACTATTTCTAAGAAATATGACCACCGTTTTAAGGATATTTTCAACGAAATATTTGAGGCTGAATATAAGGATAAATTCAAAGAGGCTGGTATCGAATATTTCTATACTTTGATTGATGACGCTGTTGCAAGAGTTGTTCGTTCAGAGGGTGGATATATCTGGGCTTGCAAAAACTATGATGGTGATGTTATGTCCGATATGGTTGCTACTGCTTTCGGTTCACTCGCAATGATGACCTCTGTTCTTGTTTCTCCTGATGGCGTTTATGAGTATGAAGCTGCACACGGAACTGTTCAGCGTCATTACTATAAACATCTCAAGGGTGAAAAGACTTCTACAAACTCTATGGCAACTCTCTTTGCTTGGACTGGTGCTTTGAGAAAGCGTGGAGAACTTGATAATCTTCCTGAACTTATCGACTTTGCTGATAAGCTTGAAAAGGCTTCTATTGAAACAATTGAAGATGGTGTTATGACTGGTGACCTTGCTGCTCTCTCAAGCCTTGATAACATCACTAAGGTTGATACAGAAGCGTTCCTTACAGAAATTGCAAAAAGATTAGATAAAAAAATGGCTTAATATAAAAAATCTCTTTTAATCAGTAAAAAATGTGCTATAATAAGGTGTGGGAATTTGTCCCACACCTTATTTTTTGGAAGTCGGTGAATAAAACTTGTCTAAACACGAAAATATATCAGTTCAAGTAATAAATCGTTTGCCAAGATATTACCGTTTTCTTGGCGAATTGCTTGATAAAAATATAACAAGAATTTCTTCAAGAGAGCTTTCAGACAGAATGCACTTAACCGCATCACAAATTCGACAGGATCTAAACTGTTTTGGTGGTTTTGGTCAACAGGGATACGGCTATTCTGTTCAAGCTCTGCATGATGAAATAGGTCATATCCTTGGCATTGATAATCAATATAGTGCTATAATGATTGGTGCTGGAAATCTCGGAAAGGCTGTTGCAACACATATGTCTTTTGAAAAACGAGGTTTTAAACTTACAGGTATTTTTGATAGCGATAAAAATAAAATCGGACAGAAAATTCGTGACATAAGCATTATGGATACGGAATTTCTTGAAAAGTTCTGTTCAGAAAATCATCCTGATGTTGCAATATTTTGTGTTCCGAAAGCTGCAACACCAGCACTTGCAACTAAACTTCATTCATATGGTGTAAAAAACTATTGGAATTTCAGCCATTATGACCTAACACTCGATTTTGATGATATTATTGTACAAAATGTTCATCTCAATGATAGTCTTATGGTTCTATGCTATATGATAACCGATAGCCGAAACAAAGCTGATGAAAAAACAATTAACTAAACAACATATATTAGTTCATTCTATCTTTCTGTGGTCCATAAAACATAAAGTATTCTACTTTTTCCTTGCTTACTTAATTCTGTTATTTCGTTTTCATAAATGTTTATATGTTGATAACTTCTTGGCATTAAAAATCCCTCCTGATGTATATTCTACATCAAGAGGGATTTTTTCTATTGTCCTTTTTTTACAGACTTGTTCAAATCTATTTCATAGCTTTTTACTTTATAGATTTATTGAATTGTCAAAATCAATTATCTGTTAGCCTTCTTCTTTACTGTAACAAATACTATGCCTGCGATTGCAAGAAGTGCTATACCTACGAATGCAAACCAAACGATTGGTGTGCTTGTATCGCCTGTATTTATGCCATTTGAATTATCGTTATCAGATGATGTAACCTTGCTTGTATCCTCTGGAGTACCATTTGTATCGCCAAGAACAAGTACCATTGTTGACTGAGCCTTGACTGTTACTGTGTCACCGTTGATTGTTTCGATAACATCTGTACCAGCCTTCTCGTCATTGACACAAACCTGCCACTTGTCGCTCTTTGGAAGCTTAACCTGTACATCTTCCTTATTAGCATTGTATGCAACAAAGATAGAATCAGCCTTTTCGCCGTTTGGTTTGCCACTTACTTCATAAGCAACAACATTATCGCCAACATCTTCGGAGAATTTGATGCTGTTGTTGACATCTTCTGTTGTTGTAAGTCTGAGTGATGGGTGAGCCTTTCTGAATTCGATAAGACCCTTATAGTAGTTGCTTACGCCTGAAACAAGGCTGCTTGAGAGTGTATCCCACTTAACGCTGTTTGTAGAATCAGGTGACTTATAGCTGTTGCTATCTAGCTTGCCATTAGCAAGAGGCTTTGTTCTGCACATTTCTTCGCCACCGAGGAAGAATGGTATACCCTGTGATGTAAATACAACTGAGCTTGCGAGCTTAGTCATAGCTGCCTTTTCTTCGTCTGTTGCATCTGGGCAAGAATTTGTGAATCTATCCCAAAGTGTGTTGTTATCGTGGCAAGAAACATAGTTAATTGTCTGTGTAGGAGCGCCTGCCCATGAATCAGTTGCACCGAGAACGCCAGACTTAACTGTGCTCTCAAGACCACTCTTACCACTTACGAAACCTGTATCTTCTTCATCAAATACATTACCTTTAAGGCCATCTCTGATATCATCGCTAAATGCACCAAAACCAGGCATCTTAGAAATCTGAGCCTTCAAAGCTGCTTGTGATGATGGAAGTGTAGAAGAACCGCCTGTCCAACCTTCACCATATGTGATGATTGTTGGGTCAATCTCATTAAGAGCTGCTCTGATTTCATTGATTGTTTCTTGGTCATGAAGTCCCATAAGGTCAAAACGGAAACCATCAATATGATACTCTGTTGCCCAGTAAACAACAGATTCTACGATATATTTTCTAACCATTGAACGCTCAGTAGCTGTTTCGTTACCACAGCCTGAACCATTTGAGAAGCTACCGTCTTCGTTTTCTCTATAATAGTAGTCAGGGAATGACTTATTGAAGTTAGAATCATATGTAGCTGCTGTGTGGTTATAAACAACATCCATAATAACTCTGATACCACTCTTATGAAGTGACTGAACCATTTGCTTGAACTCGTTGATTCTTACTTCACCGTTGTAAGGGTCTGTTGAATAAGAGCCTTCTGGGAAGTTGTAGTTCTTAGGGTCATAACCCCAGTTGTACTGAGCCTTGTCAAGCTTTGTTTCATCAACGCTTGAAAAGTCAAATGCAGGCATAATCTGAATGTGTGTGATTCCGAGATTCTTAAGATAATCAAGGCAAGTAGAATTACCATTTGAATTCTTTGTACCTGTTTCTGTAAATGCAAGATACTTACCCTTATGAGCGTCAGAAACGCCTGAACTTGCATCAATAGAGAAATCTCTTATATGCTGCTCATAAACAATAGCGTCTGTTGCATTACCGCCAAACTCTGGACGAACATCGCTATCCCAACCGTCTGGGTTTGTAGACTTGAGGTCGATAATCATACCTCTGTCGCCGTTTACGCCACCTGCTCTTGCATAAAGGTCAACAGCCTCGTTCTCGCTGCCATTAATCTTGAATGTATAAGTGTAGTATACGCCATTGAGGTCGCCTGCTTCTTCTGCTGTCCAGACGCCCTTATTGCCAAGTGTCATATCAACAGATTTGATAAGTGTGTCGCCATTGCCTGTTGAGTAGAGGTTAAGTGTAACTTTCTCTGCGAGAGGTGACCATGTCTTAAATGTTGTTTTTTCTGCTGTGTAGTTAGCACCGAGGTCATTGCCGTCATAAGTATACTTCTGCTCGAACTCATTTGTATCATAAACAGCAGCAGTAGAAACATCAAGCTCAATAAAGCCATCAATGTAGAGCTTATAGCTCTTGCCATAAGGAAGCTCATCAGAAGTTATCAAGCTACCATTCTTGCCATCTGTTGTAACAGAAGCTACTGCATAAGTATTTCCTTCGGAATCCTTAACAGTTACATCGCTTGCCTTGAGGTTTGCTTCCTGAGAAAGTGTGAAGTCAATCTGGCTTGTAGAAACCATCTTTGCCTTCTTGATTCTTGGAGATGTAAGTTCAGCCTCTGTGTAGCCAAACTCAGACTGTCCTTGAAGAACATAAATATCTACTTTTCCATCTTGAGCCTTAGCTGTTTCGATGAAGCGGTCACCGTCTGTATCCTTAGATTCCCACTCACCCTTACGGATAATGAAGCCTATTTTGTCAATACCAGCTACATCCATGTTGAACTTGGATACTGCACCAAAGCTATCGCTTGATGTGAAATCCTGTTGACCTCCGTCTTTGCCATCTGCCCAAACCCAGATATTCCAATTATCATAATTAGAATCGCTTCTTTGGTAGTGAACAGTAACTTCGAGGTCGTCTGTCGCTGCAACTGAAGGTACAACAAATACTGCTGCAATCATCATAAGTGACAGAAGTAGTGCTAAGAATTTTTTCATTGTTCTTGTTGCCATTTTTCAAATTCTCCTTTTTTTATTATCCGAAATCTTACTAAAAAAATGATTTCAGATTAACTTGATTATATCATATTTATAAAAGTTTTAAAAGAATTTATAAATTTTTTTCATACAAATTATTAACAGGCAATCTGTCTAATTTGCACAAACTTTTATGTTAATATTTGGTTCTTAAGGAAAATTTTAATTTATATGGAAA